>ERZ808028.160-NODE-160-length-68724-cov-19.074366_pt1 | contig 68724 bp, 61 predicted proteins | sample MGYA00380184_ERZ808028 | MGnify/ENA primary metagenome ERZ808028 (study PRJEB31490, sample SAMN06133397) | mouse gut metagenome | isolation source: J8_1 | host: mice | place: China: Chengdu | collected 2015-05 ... | reverse complement strand
CATAACAACTCCATAGACAAATACCAAGCCAATTACAGAACCATATACGATTATGTATTTTCTGATGTATTCTTTTTGGTTTTTATTGTTCCAACTCCATATCACCACTGCCGCCGTCCAATACATTAAAAAGGTGATTCCGTAAATCCCTGTTACAGTTACCAGTTGTAGCAGATATAGATTTTGGAATTGTGTATAAGCGTCAGACAGCCCGCCCAATATAGGGTATATAAGATAAATGATATACTCTATGGATACCATTATACTTGCAAAAATAATAGTATCTTGAAATCTCATTTTTGATTTCGACCAGTAGATATATGGTAAAACTTTCAGAAAAGACAGCAGGATTGCTACTATTATACATATCTTTATATCCATTCCAACGGCTCTCCAAAACTGGACAATAAAACCTATGGCATATATTGAACTAATGATAAGGCAGACTTTTCGAGTACGATTCAGATAAATCATACATAGAAACAAAATTGGATAAATCCACGCAAAAATCGGAATACACCATTCTCCGTTAGACATTATATAAACTAAAAAACTAAATATTATGAGAACTGCAAAGTATTTATTTTCTAAAGTTTTTTTCATTTTTATAACGTTCTCCTAAATATTGATTTTGGGGGCTATAGTAAATAACCAATAGCAATAAAAAGATAGCTATACAAGCACTTCCTGTTTAATCTTAGATACATTATACCGCTAAGAATAGAAAATATCATCGTAGAAATTCCGTTCCATATTTCAAGACCTACTCCTCTTGATACGAAATGCATTGCGCCCCATGTCATAGCCAATATAATACCGCCAAAAGGAATTGGACTTTCTTTTTTCAACAAGGTTTCAATCGCTTTTTGCCCATATATGATGATTAGAATAACAAGCATTACCTCAAATATATAGTATAAATACTGCGCACAAAATTGGAATACAGTTTTATTTTGTGCTTCCCCGATAATCTTTAATGTATGCCAATCAATGAAAGTCATAATTTTGCAGCCAATGAAACAAGCAAGCGTCGCGATCCAACTTTTCAAGGAAATCTTATCCCTTTTGCTTTCCCTTACTGGAAAATGATAATGCTTCCTTGAAAAAGGCAAGAGAACACCAATGAAAAACGCCCACATAAAAACCATTATGATACAATGAATACTTCTTTGCTGCATTGTATAATTCTGTATATCTACATGCAGAAATATAACTTCAATTGCAAATATTGACAGAAGTTCAAGCATAAATGCTCCAAATGAAAGTAAACTCAGCCATAAATATTTTGTCCATTTTACTTCTTTATCCATTCGTATTCTCTCCTTATGAAATTCCGATTTCTGTTTATTTTTGATTTTTTGACAAACTGGAATTTGGTTAATGTATATGTTCATCATAAAAATCTAAAAAATCCTCGAACAACTCCAAATTCAATGAATTACACCATTTTTCCCTGTCAAGGTTTTGATATATATAATTAGCTTTATCCTCCAAAAACCGTTCCCTGTTCTCCTCTGTGTTATAGTCATAGTCAAGCATTTTGAGCCATTCATCAGATTTCGCATTAAACTCATTGCGATATGTGTCGTCATTGAAATAGTTATGTCCTTTATTCTCAAGAGGAATAAAGCTAAATCGGGAATCGTCCTTGTACTTTTCGTAATAAATTTCGTAACCGTATTCGACTGGAACAACTTCATCATCAAAGCTATGCACAATCATAACAGCGGCATTGCTTTTTGAGAAGCCGTCCAACGCAGTATTTGAGGCATACCCACCATATTGAATCCTCTCATGCAGTTTCACAAACGGTAACATCAAATAAATACCATTTCCTACCTGTTTTTTCCCCTCTGCTTCAGACAGATTCGGTGAAGCGTTAAAACCCGAACACGCTATAACGGCTTTTACTTCGGGGTGGTATGTAAGCACACTGCAAACACTGTAGCCGCCCCAGCTATGCCCGAATAAAACGATTGGCAGACTTGGGAATTTCCCGCTTTCTTCCACAAATGTGATTGCATAGTCAAGGTCAATTACTCCCTGTGGAAGTCCTCCGACTCCCTCACCCTCGCTTTCATCATTTCCCGTAGCGTCATAGGAGAAAACATAATATCCTTGACAGGCAAAATAATTTACGCAATCCATATAAGAATTATGTCCACCTCCACCAAAGCCATGTGCCATTACAACGATACCACGCTGGTTTTCTCCCGAACTATACATATATCCCGCCAGTTTCTGCCCTTCGTTGGAACTAAACTCATATTTCGTGCGGTGCAATCCGTCAAAGTCATCAACATAGAGCATAAGCGGCTCATAGCTCTCAAATCGCTGGTTAAAATTCTCGTTATACACCATTACAGACAATACCCAATCGCCAGCAATTATTAGTACAGCCACGATAGCTAATACAATAAAGAGAATCTTTTTCTTTTTAAATTTCGGTTTCATTTTTTCATATCCTTTTCGACTTATTATTGTGTCGGAAATACCGATTTACCGTTATTATACAGGCAACAAGCCTCTGTTATATGCTGTCCTCGGTATCCCTGTCGATATGCCCGTTTTCAATGGTGGCGATTCGGGCGCTTGCTGTAATGTCGTAAAATCTCGTCCACGGCTTCCGGCTCGCCGCTGGTCGCCCGGACAATCGTTTCATAAGGGATAAGATTCTGATTCCCCATGTGAAAGTACCTCCATTTCCCTTTGCAGGAGCCGCAAAGTCCTGCGGATTTGATACCCGGTCGTACTCCGGCAGAGAGGGCAGGGCTTCGGCAAGCTCCCCGTTCGTAAGGATAACCCTCTGACCATCGTAATATTTTATGGCTCCGCTCTTGTGATGAACTGCCAGTTCTCCGGTGAAATACATGTGTTCCAGCGCCGCTCTGAAGAGTTTTGTCTCACTCCAGTACCAGCCGACCTTCTTCGGAATATCCAGATCTGCGGAGCACAGGGAGCCCTTCTCTGTGATGGCGGCAATGATTCTATCATGCACCTGGAGGATCTCCTCATGCCTCCTCTCCCACCTACGGTGATTCTCCCGCCTGACGCACAAAGTCCAGAACCCCTTCCTTTCCCAAAAATCGGTACTCTCCCAGCAATCCTTGTTTATATAAAATGAGTATGCGGGCTTCTTTCTGTGTCAGATTTATTTCGCGCATTGCGCTCCCCTCATGTCTTCTGTTTTCCCGGCAGGACAAAATAATCCCCCATACTACCTGCCGTTTTCTCCGCCCCCAGCCGTTCTTCGGAAGCGGTAAAGCCAAGCCGTCCGGCGGCGGCTATCCGCTCACCGGCAAAGGCCGGGATCTTGGTTGCCATCATCCGGCATTCAAAAAGTTCAAACCCGGGATGCACAATCAGGGACAGGATTTCTTCGATTCTGTCAGCCTGCTCATAATCGCTTCTGAGATCCAGACGCAGCAGGCCGCAGTCGTCAAAATAGTCCCGGGCCCTGCGGTTGAACAGTTCAATCGTCCCGACGGCCTGCCCCGCACCCTTGTCTACAATGGCCCAGCGCACAAAACCCTTGTCCCCGTATGCCCGGAGCCAAAAATCAATAGCGGCCTGCATGCGCTCCAAAGTGGTATAGTGAAAGTCATCCCCGTTGCAGTTGTCACTGTTGAAATAGGGCACCGCCTTTTCATCGGAATACACCCTGAGCAGATCCGGCCCATCGGAAGCCTCCACCAGCCTGAGTAAATAGTTCTCGTTTTCATAGATCGGACATTGTTCGTACGGACTTACCATTTTTCTACCTCCTATTAGAGTTCCGCATATCCCCTACAGCGCAACTTTCTTTGGATGCACACAGGGCCGCTCAGCGTCCCCATGTGCATCCCTGCGCTTTCCGGGGATATGCTGTTTAGAGTTCCGCATATCCTGTGGATATGGTTTTCATGGCAAGTATATCACGGCATATACGACAACTGGTTGTCATACTTTTTTAAAAATCTTTCCGGCTTTCATACAGGCCGCTCAACATCCGCTCTTAAAGCCCCCTTTCTCATTCTGCTGTCCACGGGGACCCGCTGTACAGGGCCACAAGATTTTGCGCCGATTCCAGAATACGCCGGCGAATTTCCTCCGGGGCCACCACTTCCGCCAGGTCTCCCAGGGACAGCAACATCCCGATCCAGAACTGTTCATTCTCCACCACGGTCGCTTTCATCAGAACGCTGCCATCCCCATACTCCCGGGTCACGGTTCCCTTCAAATACTCCCTCACCCGCCCTTTGGCCGCCTCCCTGCACCGAATCCAAATCTCCGTATACCGGCGGGAATCCTTTTGGTCTGACTCCCCCAATATCACTTCAGCGGCTGCATGTTCCTTTTCAAAGGGCATGTCCGTAATCTGCAAGTCACGAATCCGCACCAGCTTGTAGGTTCGGTAGTCCTTCCTGACCTTGGAATAGGCCAACAGATACCAGGCATACCATCTGTACAGCACGGCCACCGGCTCCACATTGTGGAGCCGGGTTATATTGTCATTATTGGTATAGGCAAACTCCACGGCGCGCTTTTCAAGCACCGCCCTCTGCAGACTATGCAGAACCTCCTGATCCCCCTCCCGCAAAACAGAGAAATCCAGAATTATGCCGTTTTCGCCGGGCTGGGAAACCTGGACGATCTTCTCCAGCGTACGTTTTGCCTTTTGATCCTCAGTGGCCGACACCAGACCCTTCAGCGCAGTCAATATATACGAATAATCATCAGAAGTGGCAAAGCCCTTGTCCATGATAAAGCGTTCCGAGATTTCGTAGCCCCCAGCCGCGCCGTTCACGGCGGCCACAGGAATCCCCGCCAGGCACAGAGAATCTATATCCCTCTGTATGGTCCGCAGAGACACTTCAAAATGTCTGGCCAATTCGCTGGCAGACGTCCTGCCGTGGTTCAGCAGATATACGGTGATTGCATACAAACGTTCTGTTTTCATTCCACCTCCCTCCGTCTGCGGCTCCTTTCTCCTTAAAGCAGGAGTACATCAAACTTTATTGTACTCCCTCAGCATCCTTCTGACAAAATCGGCGGAAATCCGCGACGCTTCCGAACCCACATAAAATTACTATTTTCATCTGCTCATCCCTTTCCGTCAGTCAATTTTTTCCTGTACCTAAAATAGAACAGCCCGCCCAGCAAATCCGCCAGCCCCCAGCCGATGGGAATGGCCCACCAGATCCCCACCACGCCCAGGGGCGGAATGGCCGCCAGGGTATAGGCCAGCGCCACCCGGGTCCCCAGAGATACGATGGTCAGCACCACCGATATACCCGGCTTGCCTATGGCCCGGTACAGCCCGTAGAACAGGAACAGGCAGCCGATCCCGCAGTAAAAAGGCCCCACTATGTGCAGATACCGCACCCCCTCCTCCAGAATAGCGATCTCTCCCGGATCAATGAAAATCAACAGCAGGGGCTTTGCCAGAAACCACAGGACCAGAGACACCGCCAGACAATAGGAGACGGTGGTGAGCACGCCGCAGCGCACTCCCTTTCGGACCCTCTCTCCCTTTCCCGCCCCCATATTCTGGGCAATAAAGGTGGAAAAGGCATTACCGTATTCCTGGGCGGGCATATAGGCAAAGGCGTCCACTTTCACCGCCGCCGCAAAAGCCGCCATGACCGTGGTGCCAAAGCTGTTCACTAATCCCTGTACCATCAAAATCCCCAGGTTCATTACCGATTGCTGAACACAGGTAAGCCCGGAATAACTGATAATCTGCCCCAGACCGGCCCGGCTTACCCGAAACCTGGTAAAAGCCTCCCTTACGGCTTTACTGGTGGCCAATACATATATGCCGATGCCCAGACCCGAACCGTACTGGGAAAGGATGGTTGCCGCCGCGGCGCCGGCAGTGCCCTGCTGCCAGACGGCCACAAAGAGGATATCCAATCCGATGTTCAATACTGTAGCCACTCCCAGAAACACCAGGGGAACCACGGAATTCCCCAGGGCTTTCAGATACGCGCCGAAAAAATTGTACAAAGCCACCGCCGGAATTCCCCAGAAGATCAGAACCAGATACTCCCGGGTGATGGACCAAATTCGCCGGGGAATCCGCATCCACTCCAGAATCAGGTCCACCCCCAGCAGGGAAAGAACGGTCAGCAGGGCGGCCACCAAGACCACCAGCAAAAAGGAGGCGCAGATCCCCTTTTCCAGGCCCTCCCGATCCTGTCTGCCAAAGCATAGGGAAAACACCACTCCGCTGCCCATACACAGCCCCAACAGCATGGAAGTCAGGAAAGTCATCAGGGCAAACGCCGCCCCCACAGCAGCCAGGGCGTCGGAACCCGCAAAGCGCCCCACCACCCAGGTATCCACAATATTATAGCCCTGCTGCAGCATATTGCCCAAAATCATGGGCAGGGCAAAAAAACACAGGGTGGGGAATACTGCCCCCCTGGTCAGATCTTTCTGTGTCATAACATCACTCCGTTTGCCAATCAGCACCTTTTTCTCTCTTCTCCATAGTATAGCTGTTTCTATCCCCAAAATCAACTGCGCTTTTGCCTGTTTGCCGTAAGGGAATCGCCTCCGTCCATAAAAAACAGTCCCACCCTGCCGCGGCAGGATGGAACTGCCTGTTCCGAATCCCTACTGTTTCCGATGGACGGGCAGCGCGGTAAGCGTCTCCCCTTCCACCCGAATTTCTATGGTGTCCCCTGTCTCCACCTGATCAGACAGGATCAGCCGGGCCGCCAGAGTCTCCACATGTTTCTGGATATACCTTTTCAGTGGACGGGCCCCATATACCGGGTCATATGCCTGGTCGATGATAAAACGCTCCGCCTCCGGCATTAAACGGATGGTCAGATCCCTGTCCTCCAGACGTTGATTCAGCTCCTTGACAATCAGCGTGATAATACCGCCGATATTTTCCTTGGTTAAGGGCTTGAACAGAATTGTCTCGTCCAATCGGTTCAAAAACTCAGGCCGGAAATGCCCCCGCAGCTCATTCATCACCATTTCCTCCGCCTCTGCGGAGATACTGCCGTCCTCCTGTATGCCCTCCAGCAGGTAAGGGGCTCCGATGTTGGAAGTCATGATCAATATGGTGTTCTTAAAATCTACAGTGCGCCCCTGGGAATCAGTGATCCGGCCGTCGTCAAGCACCTGAAGCAGTACATTGAACACATCCGGGTGGGCTTTCTCCACCTCGTCAAACAGCACCACCGAATAGGGCTTCCTTCTGACGGCCTCCGTAAGCTGCCCTCCCTCCTCATAGCCAACATAGCCGGGAGGCGCTCCAATCAGGCGGGATACGGCGTATTTTTCCATATATTCGCTCATGTCGATACGCACCATATTGTTTTCGTCGTCGAACAGAGCCGCTGCCAGGGATTTGGCCAGTTCCGTCTTGCCCACGCCGGTGGGGCCCAGGAACAGGAAAGAGCCGATGGGCTTGCCCGGATCCTTGATCCCCGCCTTAGAGCGGATGATGGCTTCGCTGACCTTGGTGACGCCCTCGTCCTGGCCGATCACTCTCCGATGCAGTTCCTCGTCCAGATGCAGGGTTTTGTTGCGCTCGCTCTCCGTCAGCTTGGCCACCGGGATGCCGGTCCACCGGGAGATGATCTTGGCGATCTCCTCATCGGACACTTTCTCATGCACCAGGGACATATCCCTGGCATTGACCTTCTCCTCTTCGATTTCCAGCTGCTTTTTCAATGCGGGCAGCGTACCATAGCTTAATTCGGCAGCCTTCTCCAGATTCCCGTCCCGCTGGGCGATCTGGATCTGGTTATTCACATCGTCAATCTGCTCCCGCAGCTTTGAAAGGTCCTCCACGGACTTCTTCTCGTTGTCCCATTGGGCCTTGCGTCCCGCAAATTCTTCTTTTAACTCCGCCAGCTCTTTCTGGAGATCGGCCAGACGCTCCTGACTCAAGCGGTCATCCTCCTTTTTCAGGGCCGCCTCTTCAATCTCCATCTGCATGACCTTGCGCTGCAGTTCGTCCAGTTCCGTGGGCAGACTGTCCAGTTCCGTCTTGATCAGGGCGCAGGCCTCGTCTACCAGGTCTATGGCTTTATCCGGCAGAAAACGGTCGGAGATATAGCGGCTGGAGAGGGTGGCGGCGCTGACCAGGGCATTGTCCATAATCTTTACACCATGGTAGACCTCATAGCGCTCCTTCAGCCCCCGCAGGATGGAGATGGTGTCCTCCACTGTGGGCTCATCCACCAACACAGGCTGGAAGCGGCGGGCCAGAGCCGGGTCTTTTTCAATATACTGGCGATATTCGTCCAGAGTGGTAGCGCCGATGCAGTGCAGTTCCCCCCGGGCCAGCATGGGTTTTAACATATTGCCCGCATCCATGGCGCCCTCCGTCTTGCCTGCGCCCACAATGGTATGCAATTCGTCAATGAACAGGATGATCTGGCCATCGGACTGCTTTACGTCCTCCAGCACGGCTTTCAGACGCTCCTCAAACTCCCCCCGGTATTTGGCTCCGGCCACCAGGGCCCCCATATCCAGGGAAAAAAGTTTTTTGTCCTTCAGCCCCTGAGGCACATCCCCCCGGACGATACGCTGGGCCAATCCCTCCACCACGGCGGTCTTGCCCACGCCGGGTTCACCGATGAGCACCGGGTTATTCTTGGTCTTGCGGGAGAGGATGCGGATTACATTCCGAATCTCGCTGTCCCGTCCGATCACCGGGTCCAGTTTCTGATTGCGGGCCCTCTCCACCAGCTCCTGTCCGTATTTCTCCAGAGTGTCATAGGTGGCCTCCGGATTGTCGCTGGTCACTCTCTGATTGCCCCGCACGGTGGAAAGCGCCTGCAGAAAGCGATCCCGGGTAATACCGTACTCCTTCCAGATGGCCTCAATCTCCCGGCTGGGAAAACGCAGCATGGACAGCATCAAATGTTCCACGGATACATACTCGTCCCCCAGTTGCTTGGCCTCGTCCTCGGCGGAGATCAGCACCTTGTTCAGATGCTGTCCCATATAGACCTTGCCCCCCTGCACTTTGACCCGCTTTTGCAGGGCCTGTTCCACCCGGTTTAAAAAATGCTCCTTCTGAATCTCCATCTTCTCGATGAGCTTCAGAATCAGACTGTCGTCAATGGTCAGCAGACTCTGCAGCAGATGCTCCTGTTCGATCTCCTGGTTGCCGTACTCATAGGCCAGCTTCTCGCAATTCTGCACCGCCTGCATGGACTTCTGTGTAAATTTGGAAATATTCATAAACCTCACTCCTTCCGACAGGTTCTTGTTTTTCTGTTCTACAACAAATATAACACTTTCCTGCCAAAATACAAGTTCTTTTTTCTAAATTTTTTCTAAATAATCTTCGGACAGAGATAAGGGCCATTGCAGAATAGCCAATTCTCCAACAGCCCTCCGATTCGCTTTCCGCATATCACAGGCAAACTAAGAAATTCCTACAGTTCTTCAAACACAAAATAGTCCACCGCCATACTGCCGCCGGAAATACCGCTCTCGTTGATGGCTGTCAGCCCTGCTTTCACCCCCACCCAGCGGCCGGGAGTGGCTTCCACACATTGTCCCACGGGAATGTATTCTCCCTCTTCCGTCAGGCTGTAGCAGAAGGATACCTCCGTCTCCTGCTTGACCAGCATCCCCAGATACAGGATTTCCGTGCCCTCCGGCAGCACCGCCGCCTCCCTGCGGATTTCATCGTTTTCGGTCCAGTTGCCGATGCGCTGCTGCAGAACCAGCTTCCCGTCCTTTTTATGGACCAGCAGGCCGGTGTAATGCCCGCACTGGGATACCAGGCCCGCCGCGTCCCCCTCTTTCAGATTGTCCAATCGGAGGCAGGCCGTAATCCGAAACTCAGGGGCGGGCCATTTCTGAAGCAGCAGATTGGGCACATCGCAGAGTTGAAGCCCGGGATCGCTGTCCTGGGCATACAGGGTCAGCCGGCCATTCCCCAGGCTGTACCAGTCCTCCCGGTAATTGGCGTTCCACTGCCACTGAAGTCCCAGCTTATCCCCCTCAAAGAAATCGCTGTCCTCCGGCGCGTCTATGGGATATGTAGCGCCCACCGCAGGCTTTACATGCCGCAGCACCGGCTGGCCGCAGCCGTCCTCATCCGGGTCCTCGCCGATCACCGGCCAGTCGTCCACCCAGCGCATGGGCTGCAGATGTACGATACGTCCCGCGTTGCCCACATCCTGAAAATGCAGAAACCAGTCCTGTCCGTCCGGCGTATCCACCCATGCGCCCTGGTGAGGGCCGTTCACCGGGGTATCGCCCTGACGCAGCACGATCTTTTCCTCATATGGGCCATAGATGTTACGGGAGCGCAGCACTGTCTGCCAGCCGGGCTTCACACCTCCCGCCGGAGCAAAGATATAGTAATATCCGTTTCTTTTATATAATTTCGGCCCCTCGATGGTGGGCTGGGTAGCGTGGCCGTCGTAGACAAACTGCCCGTCGTCCAGCACGCCGGAGCAATCCGGCTCCATGGGGGACATATAGAGAAAACTCTTGAAACCGATGCGGCTTCTGGCAAAAGCCGTCACCATATAAGCCTTACCGTCCTCATCCCAGAAAGGGCAGGGATCGATCCAGCCCACCACCTTGCGCACATAGGCAGGCTCGGACCATTTGCCCCAGGGATCGGTGGTTTTGCTCATCATGATTCCCTCGTCCGGCATGGGAACAAACACATAGTAGGTTCCCTCGTGGTAGCGGATGGAGGGAGCCCAGGCGCCGCAGCCGTGCAGGGGCCTGTCGTAAGTGTCAAAAGGCATTTGGTCCCAGACATAATTGATGACCTTCCAGTTCACCAGATCCCGGGAATGCAGCAGCGGCACCGCCGGCGCATTGCAAAAGCTGGAAGCAACCATAAAATAGTCTTCTCCCACACGGATTGCGTCGGGGTCGGAATAATCCGTATAGAGAATGGGGTTCCTGTACGTTCCGTCCCCCTGATCCGCAATCCACATTTTTCTTATTTTACTCCTGTCCATAGCTTCCTCCTGTCAGGCTTATGCCTGTTCCCTGTATACCTTCTGTAACAAAAACCATGGACTCAGTATAACATATTTTTCCTGCGCCTACAACACCCACAGGCAATCCTGCCCGTTTTTCACCCACATGGAGCCGGTGACGGACAAATCGTAACTGTCCTCTCCTTCCTCCACGGTCATGGACACATGGGTATCATAACCGTCCCTGGCCAGGGCCTCCCTGTCATATTCCAGCAGCAGCTTACCCTTGCCCACAAATTCGTTCTGCATGATTCTGGGACGGAAATAGTCCCGGGTCATCTCCGCGTCCCGCTCCCCTGCCCGCAGCCGCAGTACCACGCCGGAATCCGTGCGCAGCAGAAACTCGTTGCCCCGGGGATAGAGACGGATGATCTTGCCCGAGGCCGGAGCGTAGACTTTGTTGTCCTCCGGAGTGAGAAGCACGCCCCGGCGTCCCTGTGCCTCCAATACGTCCACCTGTCCCGCCACCGGGCTGGCGATAGGATGTCCTGCGGGCTTGGCCTGTTGTTCCCGGTGAGAACGTCCACGGTATCTGCGCTGCATGTGGGCCTTCTGCCATTCCCTGGCTTCCCCCGCATAATCGCCCCTGTCCGGGCCCTGGGCGGTCCGCCTGGGCCAATACCCCCTGCTGTGCCCCAGCCCCCCCTGCCGAAGGGTATTTCCCGGTCTTCTGTCCTGCGAAGACCAGGTTCCCTGCTCCTCCGGATACATTTCCCGGTTTTCCGGCGTTTGCGCCGTCCTTCCCCGCTCCATAAGCGGATCTTCGGTCCGGGTTCCGCTCTCCGTCCATGCTGCGGTCTCGCCCTGAAGTCTTCTCCCGGAACGGATTCCGCCCTCCGTCCGTGCTGCGGTCTCGCTCTGAAGCCCTCTCCCGGAGCGGATTCCGCTATCCGGCCGTGCTGCGGTCTCACTCTGAAGTCCTCTCCCGGAACGGATTCCGCTATCCGTCCACGCCCCGGCTGCGCTCTGGGCCGCCGTCTCCAGCCAGCTTTCCCGCCGGGCCGGCGTCTCTGCGTCCGCGCCCTCCACCGCCAGCATCCGGCCCATGGTGCGGCTCATCAGATAGCCCATAATGTAAGCCACTCCGATAATCCCTGAGAAAACCCACACATTCAATGTAATTCCCATCTCTACTCCTTTCCCGCACAGTCCGGGCTGCGGACTGCGCTCCTGGCTCTCCGTCCCCGGAATCCTGCCGCTCCAAGGCTTCCCTCTGCACGCAAAGCAGCAGGACCGCCGGTTACAGACTTCTTTCTCATCCTGTATTCTTTGTAGGAGACGGTAAATTATACAAAATATTTACCATTTTTCTTGACAACTTCCTCACAATGAGATATGATGTAAAAAATTTACAGGGTTTATGAGGGAGTAGTTTGCAGCCCCGGGCTGCGGCAATGTCAACATAATGACGTTTTTTCGTCTGGCATTGCCTGACATGCGGATGTTATAACGAGACTCATGGACAGTCGGCGCCGAGACGCGTCCAATGTCCATGGGCCTCTTTTTTTCGCCGCCGCATGGCCCGCCCCTCCATAATCAAAACAAAAAGGCAGCCGCCCGGCACAACATCTGCGGAGCAACTGCGGAAAAGAGGGACTTATGACATTGCTTAATCTGTTTCTGATCGCCGTGGGTCTGTCCATGGACGCCTTCGCGGTATCCGTCTGCAAGGGACTGGCCATGGAAAAAGCACCCTTAAAAAAAGCGGCCATCGCCGGAGTCTGGTTCGGCAGTTTCCAGGCCCTGATGCCGCTGCTGGGCTATCTGTTGGGCAACCGCTTTGAGAAATACATAACCCATATAGACCATTGGATCACCTTTGGCCTGCTGGCCCTGATCGGCGCCAATATGGTCAAGGAAGCCTTCTCCAAAGAGGAGGAAAAAGCCAGCAGCACCATGTACTTTAAAGAAATGTTCCTGCTGGCGGTGGCCACCAGCATCGACGCGCTGGCAGTGGGAATCACCTTCGCCTTCCTGCGGGTGGATCTCCTGCCAGCCGTATGCTTAATCGGGGCCACCACTTTCGTGCTCTCGGCCCTTGGGGTCAAAGTGGGCAATCTCTTCGGCAGCCGCTACAAATCCAGAGCCGAACTGGCAGGCGGAATCCTGCTGATCCTGATGGGGGTTAAAATCCTGCTGGAACATCTGGAAGTGCTGTAATCCGGGCACATCCGATATCTCCTATGCTATCCCCTTTCAATTCTCCAGCCTGCGCAGTTCCGTGTAGGCCAGCAGCAGCGGGCCCACGCCCTTGGCATCATCCTCCACAATGGGCTCTGACATATAGTATTCAAAGCTGCCGTCCCTGCGCAAGTCACTGGCAGGGCCAAGGCCCGCCACCAGGCAGATCCCTCCCAGGCTCAGATGACCGTCCTTTTCCTTCAGATAGTTGCTGCATACGCCGTCAAAAGCCTTCAGGCCATATTCCCTGTAATGCTCGGGCAAAATCCCCAGGCGCACGCCCTTTAAGAGACAGTAGGCCATAATGGAACTGCCGCTGGTCTCCAGATAGTTGGGATCCTTCCCTCCCAGTGCGGGGAGTTGATACCAGAGGCCGCTGGCATGCTGGAATTTCAGCATGGAATCCACCAGTTCTATAAATACCTGTTTCAGATTGTCATAAGCTTCCCGGTATTCCTGACCGGGCTCGCATTTGTTCAAAGTGTCCAGCAGTGCCATGGAGTACCATCCCAGGGCTCTGAGCCAGAAATTCCGGGAAAGCCCCGTCTCCCGGTCACACCAGAACACTTCCCTGCTGGCATCATATCCGTGATAATACAGCCCCGTCTCCCGGTCCCGCATATTCTTTACCACATTGGCAAACTGGCTGAAAATGTCATTGTAATGCTGCCTCTGATTGAATTTGGTCTCATATTCCATATAAAAGGGCTGCCCCATATACATACCGTCCAGCCACACCTGGTTGGGATAGATCTTCTTGTGCCAGAAATTCCCCTCTGCCGTCCTGGGCTGGGTCTGAATCTGGGAATAAATCAGGTCGATGGCCCTGCGGTATTTCTCCCTGCCGTTTATCTCATACAGGGCAAAGAGAGTTTTTCCTGCGTTCACATTGTCAATATTGTACTCCTCCACCCGATACCCGGCAATAGAGCCGTCCTCCATAACCCGGTGGTCGATGAAAGCATCTGCAAATTCATAGTACTTCTTCTCCCCCGTGGCCCTGTATATTTCCAGAAGTGCCAGGATCATGCAGCCGTCTATGTAATTCCACCCGGCTTTCAGGCCGGCCCGGGCTTTCTCAATATTCCAGGCGGGCACGTCCAATGTGCTCTTCTCCAGGAGTTCGTCAATATATTTTTCAAATATAGGCATCTGCATCCTCAGTTCCTCCTACCGTTCCCGCATCTGTCCGAACCGCAGCGGATGTTTTCCGACTGCTCTTCCGGCAAATACTGTCTCTTATTTTAATCCCAGTTTACCTTAAAACGGTAAATCCGTCAATCGGCCATTCCTACTATAATAAGATGCCGCATATTCCCTGTCGGCGCAGGGCCGGGATTCCTTTCATAATAAATCAAATTGCCGGAATATGCCCGGTCCCCATCCATACACAGATCAGATACAGAATAAGCAGATGCAGGGGATAAAAAAGATAAAACAGATATTTTAAATTCAGTCCTCTCCTGCCGTTGTAACAGGCGATGGGGATAAAAGCAATGGGGGCCCATATCTCCCACAGGAAAACCAGACAGCCTCCCAGCATCTGCATCCATTTGACACGGCGCAGCGCATACAACACCATGATACAGGCCACACCCATATAGCCGTAATCCGTCCGCAGCAGTTCCGCCCCGGCCGCTCCTGCAGCAATAACCGCGGCAGCACAGGGTACCAGCAGACGCCTGTCCCTTACACGGGCCTCCAGCAGAGATACGCCCCACATGGTGATAACGCCCACCAGCAAGGTCAGCATAACACTCTGGTGTTCCAGGCAAACAACTCTGGACGAAAAGCACAAGTCAAAAGGCACTTCTGCGATAACCGCGAAAATTCCCAGCCGCAGGATGTATTTTTTCAGATTCCGGGTCTTCTGAAATCCCTCCACCAGCAGAAAGCAGTAGATGGGAAAGGAGATCCGGCCAATTCCCCTCAGCACCCGGTACAGGATAAACAACTGATTATAAGCCTCTATGCTGCCAATATGGCTCTGCATCCCCAGGAGATACCGCACCAGCACCGCCGCGCCGATATGATCAATCAGCATGGTGACCATGGCAATGATTTTCAAGGCGCTGCCGCTGAGTTCCAAACGCCTCCTATGTGTAGTCTGTTCCATCCTTATACCCCCTGTGCGCTTCAGCGCATACTCCAATCAATATTTGAAAGTTTACTTTCAAACTTCCCGGCATGCCGCCTGCGGCGGCACAAATAATCCGTGTGAAGAATCGCTTCTCCTGCGATTCTTCTGTGTGTAACTTAGAAATTCTTAGCGGGCATACTTTGACCGTTTAGAATTTCTTTACACACTTACCTCCTCTTCCCTGCAGTTCATACCTGAAACACAGCAAAAAATCTACCGCAGGTTCCCTGCGGTAGATCGCCTTACTCTTTGGCCTTTATGGGAGAATAATAATCCATTTGGTTATACCCCATTATTTTTTGCGCGGCAGGCGAAGTTATAATATGACCCAACTCCTGCCGCGACGGATCCCGTTCAAACCCGTTTTCTTCCAGAAACAAGTCGACTTCTCTTTTCAAGGCTTCCATATCCGTTTTTTCATCAATATCCGTTGCCACGGCATAAAAACCGCCTTGAAAATCAATGATCTCAAATTCCTTCGGTACGTCCATTCCATCTTCATATAAATAGAGCCAACGGAATCCACTGCCGTCCCAAAATAAAAAGTCCTTCGGAAATAAACCCGGTTTCTGCTTTGAAAACCATTCGTCAAAAGTACCAGCAGAATTTCTCATACAATGTCATGATGAAAACTCCTTTTGTCTTTTGTTAATATGAAATATTGTATATAATGTACCACAGGAAAAAGGAAACTGTCAATCGTGTTTTTACAAGGATCAATAATACCGGCATCCGCTCTTATCCGAATGATAAATGAATCGAATTTTAAATTAGTGGTTTACAAAGAGAACTCTTTGTGGTATACTTTTCATTGTTTGAAAGTGCAGATATGGTTCATCGGTAGAACGCTAGCTTCCCAAGCTGGAAAGGCGGGTTCGACTCCCGTTATCTGCTCTCGGAACCTCATTTGATGGGGTTCTTTTTTATCTCCATGTTAACAGCGGGATCCACGCCCCCCTCAAACCAAAGGTTTTTACAGATCGAAAGCGGCAGAATAGTTCTCACCTGCATCGGAACCGCAGCTTCATCGGATAATACGCCAGCACCATATAGAACTCCCTTTCATCAATCCGCTCCCATGCGCTCTGCGCAAACTGTAAATCCGACATAATCATGGGAAAAATGATGTCCCTGCACTCCCCCTCTTCCATCTGCAGGCTCAGTCCCTCCAGTTGTGGATTCAGCAGGTACATCAGTTCCATATCAAACTGATTTCCCCAGGCTCCGGATTCAAAGGCCATGTCAGTCAAATCCAGTATACTGCCGTCCTCCTTCTGTTTCTCGACTCTCAGCGTAATTAGCCCCACCCTTTCACGTTCCGTGGGATATTCCATTCCGTTTTCATCCACAAACATGCAATAGCCCGGACAAAGCTCCTGCAGCAGCGCACCGTCCGCCCACTGCCAGTTCGAAAAGGTTATCCTGTAATTCCCCGCCAGAATTGTATCCTGCAGCCCGCCTGTCCATATCTTCGGACTGGGATATCGCAGGTTCACCTGGAAAATCCGATAACCCACGACACAGGAAATCAGCAAAAGCAAAATCAGCACAATCTTTTTTCCCATCCTGCTCCACCTCACATCAATGTAAAACTACCGCTATCCACCCTGTAAATCGTATCGGACAAAAATTCCAGTTCCTCCCTGTCGTGGCAGGCCAGTACAATCAGGCAGCCTTCCTTCCGATACCGAACGATCAACTCCCTCAGCATTTTGCAGCCGCCTTCATCCAGTCCGTTGAAGGGCTCATCCAGAATCAGAAGTTCCGGCCCTTCCATAATGGCGCAGGCAATTCCCAGACGCTGGCGCATTCCCAGGGAATACTTTCCCACCTTCCGTCTATCCCCGCGGTCCAGTCCCACCTGCTCCAATGCTTTTCGAATGTCATCCCCGGCGGCCTCTCCCCTGATGGCAGCCAGGAGGCGGAGATTTTCATACCCCGTGCGTTCCGGCAGGAATACAGGCGTCTCCAAAAGCATTCCCAGATTCCGGGGAAAGTCCTCCCCGCTTCCCAGACGGCTCCCATCCATCTCGATGCTTCCTTCCGTAAGGGAAATAAATCCGCACAGGGCCCGCATCATCATGGTCTTTCCGGAACCGTTTCTTCCCAGAAAGCCGTATACCGAGCCGCTTTCCAGAGCCATACTTACATCCTTCAGTACTTTTATGCCATGAATCTCCTTGGTTGCATGGCTTACTACGATCTTCATCCCACCACCTCTATCTTCAATTTTATATATTTTCAGTCGGAAAAATATCTTTCTTCTTTATATACAGGCAGCCCGTTGTCAACGCCGCCCCAATACATATCCCACATGCCGCCAGACAGTTAATGAAGGAAATGTCTTCATGCCCCTGCCAAAAGTCCCGGCGCAGCAACATGGCGTAATTTCCCAGCAGCACAGGCATCGTCCAGAAAACGGAAGCCGTCAGGTACCCCAACATGAGAAATAGTGCCAGTACCGGCTCCAGCACAAGGGAGAGTGTCATTTCCGCCAGGCACAGGGTCAGGGAAACCAGATATGGCGCAATCCACCAGGAGAGAATGATTTCCATGCCCTCTATTTCCTCCATCTCCATTCCATACAGAAATTTCATGGCTTCCCCTGAACAGGCAATCCCTCCTGTCAGCAATGCGCAGATGATCAGAACCACAGTCAGCAGACAGTAGTATGTCGTCACGGTACAGAGCACCCATACCGCCTTGCCAAGCAGCCAGTGTCTGCGCTTTCCTGTCCGCACCAACGCCTGGCCGCCGCTGCGGGTCAGATCAGCCGCCGGATAAAATCCCACAAGAAACAGCAGACAGGCATGAAGCATCAGCCAGGGTACAGGAATCTCAAACCGTCCTGTTTCCACCGCAAAATATTCCGGCATTCCCCGGAAAAGCCAGGTCAGGTATCCCAGTACCCCCATCTGCCCCCGGGCCCCGGCGCACCACTGATACGCCATGTTTACAAAATAAACCTGGACCAGGAACGCGCCCAGCCATTTCAGCCTGCAATCCCGATACCCATAATTCAGATCGTACAAAATCAGTTTTCCCAATCTTCGCAAACTTTTCTTCATAAGAATGCCTTCTCCTTATTTTTGAAATAGAGAAAAAACACTGCTCCTGCGCCTAAAAGCGCCCCCAGTTCCCCCAGCATCCAATTCGGAGCAGGGATAAACTGCTGGCTGGGCCGCAGAAAGCCTCCGGGACACGCCGAGAACTCCATGGCCGTGGTTCCCACGGAGAATAAAAAGGTGTAAACCAAAAAAGGCGTCAGTTGTACGGCAAAGCGGTTCCTGAAAAATACTGCGGCAGCAAGAGAAAGGGTATTGAATAATCCGTAAAACAGCCCGTCCATCCCCAGGTAAAACAGCAGATACAAAACAGGATTACTGAAATAAAGCGCTCCCAGAAAGGATTCCTCCCCAATCGGCGCAAGCCCCATTCCCGCTTGGGGCATTACGGCCGGAAGAAAAAGGTTGGTACTCAAAAAATCAAACGCCAGAGGCAGGACGGCAACCACAGCGCCGCTTAAGAATACCGCCAGATATTTTGCCGCCAGATACTTTCTCCATCCGCCCCGTACCGTCACCTGACTCCCATAGCCCCAGGCACAATCAGATACAAAACTTGTATTGTGGGGAAGCGCGCAGAGCATGGGCAGCCACATAAAATACAAAGAACCCTGGAAGGAGTAATTCTCCCCACCCATCCATTTGTTGAAAGATGACAGAGGATAACCGCCCCCATTGACATAATCCCTCACCGGTACAATGTACTCCCACAAATGCCAGAGGCTGATACTTAAGCCAATCAGCAAGACGCCCCCCATACGCCGGTTTTTAAACGCTCTGTCCAACTCAAATTTCAAAATACCTGCCATCTCTACTCCGCCTTTACGTCCAACTCAATAAAATAGCCGTTCGCGCTGCTCCCGTCATACTCATTTACATGATAATAAAGTGGATAAGGCCCCATGGAACCCATACGGCCTTCCAGGGTGGGATCCGCCTCCATGAGGCGGCCGCTGCTCCCGACTACCCATCCGATTTCGCTTGTCACGGTCGCTCCGGGCTCCAATACCCAATGATGCCTTTCGTTCTCCGTCCCCTCTGTCCAATCCGCATCATAATAGCAGGCTTCGGTCGCCCACGGGATCGTAACCAGAGAATCCCCTATAGCCGAGATATCATTGTCGGTCCGAATAATCTCCCGGGACTGGTCCGTGATATTGGTAAAGGTAATGGTAAGGAACAGATACCGAAATCCTTCCGAAAGATTGCCCTCACTGTCCGTGTCTGCCCCCGGCGTAAATATATTCAGATTCTCCCGGTTCCTGCTTCCAAAACTTTCCGTATACTCCACATTCTTGATTTCATAGGAGATTCCTCCGGCAGACGCTGACTGGGTAATCGGCAGAATATCTTCCTCCCTCGTATACAAATCGTCAACGGTATCGGGTGCCGGAGATACGGCATCGGAAGAAGCGTCATTCTCCGCTCCGTTTTCTTCCGAAGTCCGATTCTGTACCAGTCCGCTCTCCCCGGTTGCCTGCATCGCTCCGCCCTCCCCCTGGACAGGCGTATTTCCGGCGCAGCCTGACAGCATTGCCATGAAAATTGCCATGAAAGTCAACTTTACAATTTTTACTCTCATACTGAAAAACTCCTTTCTTCTTTTCTGACCCTATCATAAAACATCCTTTTACAGCAAATCCCCCAAAAAATGCAAAAAAAAAGCAAAGACAGTCTCCGAAACTGTCCTTGCCGCTATTTCGGAACCCTCCTCACCAGGCATCCGAAAACTGAATCCTATACCCGCAGAATTCTCCCTCCACGGCATCATAATACAAAACCAGAGCGCCTTGTCCCATCATGCATACAAGCACCGCCTCCCTGTTGTCCGCGCATACCTGCCATTCCCCCCGAACGCAGCAATCCCATAAGGGTATCTCTCCCCTGATCTCCTGCACCTGCCCAGGCTCCATGGACTCTCCTTCCCGCAAAAGGGAAAGATACAGTTCTCTCACTCGATTTTGGTACTCCTGGCAGGTCTCATAGACTCCGTCGATTTCCTCCACATAGCGGCGCAGACTCTCCGTTTCCGAGTCGCAAAGCACGCCAAGCGCCTCTGCGGCCTCTCCCACTTCCGCCTCAGACGGCTCCTTGCCGCTTTTACAGCAAATCAGAAAGGGAATCAACGCATCGCTCATAGCTGCATCCAAACGATACTCTTTCCCTCCCTTTTCTGCCTGGGTCTGAAGCAGGAACAGACTTCTCCCCTTTACCGCCGACAGGGCATCCCAATAGCGTTCCTCTTCTTCCAGGCCCACCAGCGCAAAAGCTCTCTCATAGATCTCCGGCCCCAGGATATTCCGACAGTCAGCCACATGCACTTCCCTCTCTGCCTTGGGCATGCTTTCCGTTTCCTCCTGCAGCGGATAGCGAAATCTGTCCATAAAAAGTTCAGGCGCCATTATAAGTTCTTCCGGCAAAGCCTCCTCTTCATATATAATTTTGCCCGCATCAAAAATGCCTGCATATACCACCGGCAGCAATAGTACACCTGCTGTCAGAATCACCGCGGCCAGTGCCACTGTCACAATCATCCATGTTTTTCTCATTTATCATTCCCACATCCTTATGCTTTTTCCTGTAGGGACTTTAAAGGCAATGCCACTGAAACCCTGCTGCCCCGCCCCTCCCAGCTTTCGATCTGCAAACTGCCATGATGGGCTTCCACAATGGCTTTGCACAGGGCAAGTCCCACCCCGGAACCCCCTTCACTGCGGGAACGAGCCTTATCCACCATATAAAATGCCTCCGTCACACGCTCCAGTTCCGCTTTTGGTATTCCTGTTCCGTAGTCACGCACCGCCAGGACCGCGCTGCCTGCTCTCTCCTCCAGTGTAACCCCAATCTCCTGTCCGGGCAAAGATGCCTTCAACGCATTATCCAACAGGTTCAGCACAAGAGAAGTAAGCAGAGCCTCATCCGCCTCCACCCACAGAGGCTGGAGCCTCCTTTGTACGCAGCACTGCCGCTTCGCGCAGACAGGGGAAAATACCTCCAGCGCCCGCTCCGCCAGTTCTCCCAAGTTCATCGGACGCAGAATCAACGCCGTCTCCTGAATAGTAATCAGTTCCATTAGCCTGGAAGAAAGAATCTTCAGCCTTTTTGCCTCCGCCGAAATGACAGCTGCATATTCCCGGCGCTCCGCCTCGTCCATATTGCTCTTAATGGTCATAATATCGGCAAATCCCAGAATAGATGTCAGGGGGGTCTTTAACTCATGAGCCATATTGGCGATAAAGGTCTCCCTTTCCCGGGCAAGTTCTTCTACCCGCCGGATACTGGTCTCCACTTCCGATGCCATCTCATTCATATGACGGGACAATTCCGCTATTTCGTCATTGCCTTTAACATGGATGCGATATCCGTATTCCCCTCCGGCAATATGCTCCGTGGCAACCTCCAGACGTTTCAGGGGCCTGGTCAAATATAGAATGGAACACAACAGAATCACTGCGGTCAAAAGAGAAACGGTTCCGCTCATCCACTGGCAAAATACCAAATCCTCCCGGAACCACCCAAACAGTTCCGACAAATCCGAATACACCTCCACCCGGTAGAATCTCCCCTCCCAAAAAACCGTGGTTGCCCTGCGGATTTGAATTTTTCCTTCTTTCTCCACAAGTTCGGTTCTGGTGCCTTCCGCCTTCGGAAGAAGCCGTCCCGCCAAAGCAGAAATGACAATCCCTTCCCCCTCTTGCATTGCGCCTTGAAAAGACCTGTCTTCGCCGGAACCAATGAAAAAGAGTTGTCCGTTTTCATCAAGACGGATTTTTGATAACATTACCCTAATTTCCGCTTCCGTCAGCATCAGACATCCCTTGGCTTCCTTTTCCTCCTGAATCAAATGCCCTAATTCCCGGACCGCGCCATCACACACTGTGCCTATCCTTTCCTTCGCCAAAACCAGACTGTCCGACTGGTTCCGGGTCAGCAGCGCCAGGGAAATGGAATTGGCAGCCAATGCGGTCAGGCACAGCGTCAACAGAAATATTTTCTGCCAGAGTCTCATGCCCTCACTCCCTCTTTAAAAGTTTGTAGCCATAGGTGGGGACTGCGACCAACTGCCCTGTCAGCTTCAATTTCCTGCGTACCTGCTGCACATGGGTGTCCACGGTTCTGGTCTCCCCTTGAAAATCATAATTCCAGACCGCCGAAAGCAGGCGCTCCCTGGAGATGACGATATCCTGATGCCGCATGAAAAAAGTCAGAACATCAAATTCCTTTGGGGAAAGAGAAATCTGTACTCCCCCCTTTTCCACAATATGCCTTTCCGTATCCAGCACAATATCCCCATAGGTATACAAAATCCGGGTCTTTTGATAGCGTTTCAGCACCAGTTCAATCCTTGCCAGCAACTCCAGGGCTTCAAAGGGCTTTACGATATAATCTTCCGCTCCTGATTTCAACCCACGCACCTTTTCGGCCACATCACAAACGGCGGTAAGATATATTACCGGTACTGCGAATTTTTTTACATGTTCCATTACTTCGAAGCCATTCAGGCCGGGAAGCATAATGTCCAGAAGCACCAAATCACAATCCCCTTTGCCGATTCTCTCCACCGCAGACAGTCCGTCGCTGTAGATTTCACTTTCATAATTCCCCACAGTCAGACAGGTCTGAATATATCTGGCGATATTTGCGTCATCCTCTACAATCAGAATCTTACATGGCATGTTTTATCGCTCCTTCCCTGATTTACTTTGCATTGCCCGCATTTTGTTCAGTTTATTCTTAAACCGGCAAAAAGTCAATGCCCCGGGTTGTCATGCAGCAAGGGTATAAAAACCCCCGGAGTTATTCCCTCCGGGGGTTTTGATTCCACCATAAAATTTACGCCAGTTTGGACTTTGCCAACTCGGCCAGAGTGGTGAAGCCCTCAGCATCGTTCACAGCCATCTCGGCCAGCATCTTGCGGTTCATATCCACGCCGGCCTGCTTGAGACCGAACATGAACTTGCTGTAGGACAGGCCGTTCAGCCTGGCAGCCGCATTGATCCGGGCGATCCAAAGCTGCCTGAACTGGCGCTTTCTCTGCTTTCTGCCCGCATAAGAACTGGTCAGCGCACGCATAACGGACTGCTTCGCAATCCTGTACTGCTTGCTTCTGGCGCCTCTGTAACCCTTGGCCAGCTTCAATACTCTATTGTGCTTTTTCCTGGCATTTAAGCCACCTTTAATTCTTGCCATCTCTTATCTCCTCCTAAACTATTATAAATAAGGCAAAATCTTCTTCATCGTCTTTACATTGGTTGCATCCGTGATGGCAGGCTTCCTAAGATTTCTCTTATTCTTAGTAGTTTTCTTGGTTAAGATATGGCTCTTGTAAGCCTTGTTTCTCTTCAACTTACCTGTTCCAGTCACCTTAAAACGCTTAGCTGCTGACTTGTTTGTCTTCATTTTGGGCATAACGGTTTCCTCCTAAATTTTTGCTTAATCTATTTTAACTAATGGGCTCAGCGCTTCTCAGTTAAAAACATGGTTAATGTCCTGCCTTCCACCTTGGGAGGCTTCTCCACCACCGCGATGTCTGACAGACTCTGGGCAAAATCATCCAGAATGTGCCTGCTGTTGTTCATATGCGCCATCTCACGGCCCCTGAACCGCAGGGTTATCTTCACTCTGTCTCCCTTACTCAGGAACTTTCTGGCAGCGCCGATCTTGGTGTTGAGGTCATTGGTGTCGATATTGGGTGACAGACGGATCTCCTTGATCTCAATCACTTTCTGCTTTTTCCGGGCTTCCTTCTCCTTGCGCGCCTGCTCATAGCGATACTTGCCGTAATCCGCGATCCTGCACACAGGCGGCTTGGCCGTGGGAACAACCTTGATCAGATCCACGCCGGCCTCTTCCGCCAGCGCCATGGCCTCCCTGGTCTGCATTACCCCCAACTGCTCGCCGTTCACTCCGATCACTCGTACTTCGCGATCTCTGATTTGTTCGTTGATAAATAATTCGCTAATGGCTTTACCCTCCATAAGAAAAAGTGGATAGCATAACCATCCACTTAAAAGTCCAATCCGCCAAAATGCTCCCAGTATGTCTTAACTGCCAGCCATTTTGAAATCTTCCTTTATAAACACTTACCAGCCTGCCGCCGTAAGGTGAGAGTGGATGCTCTGCTTTGTTGTTTGCGCTTTACGCACTAAAGAAGTATACCAGACATTATCTGCCCTGTCAACAATATTATGCAAAAATATGTAAAAACCGGCGGTACCCCCTCCGGGGTATGCCGCCGGTGCCGGAATCCCCGGCTTACGCCTCCTTGAAGGTGGCGCAAAGCGTCTCCCTGCAATCGCACGCGCCACAGCCCTGGATATCCACATGTTCCGCAGTACACTTATAATTGTCATTATACGTACACTTGGCGGCCTCACAGTCGATACTGATATTGCTGGTGGGGTGGCAGGTACAGTTACTGTAGGAATTGCTGGATCCCTTTCTGGGAAGAAAGCTCTCGCAGCAGGTCTCGTTGTCACAGCAGGCATGCTTGCCGCCCACCATGATGTCCCCTTTGGAACACAGTTTTTCCTTGTTGTACACGCAGTTTTCCACAGTACACTTTAAATCCGTCATCGCTTCCTCCATCCGCCCGCTCCGGCGGGCACCTTCCTCGACACTGATTCCGTGCTTACAGGAAGCCAGGTTTGGGGCTGCGCCCCAATCGGGAAATCAGGCGCCGGCGCCGGCTTTCGAAAGCCGTTAGCGCTTGCAGCCCACGGCCCCCGACCTGCCACTGGCGCCCGGCACTTGTCTGGCTTCCAGCAGAAACATAAATGTTCCTTTCATCAGTATGGACGGAGAAAACATTTTTTATGCAAATTTATTTTTCTTCCGGGACCTCTTCCTTCCGTATGGCCCTGGTGCGGATTTCCTCGCAGATCTGGCCTATGAACTCCGCCAACGGCTTCTGTCCCTCGTCGCCCGCAAAACGGCTTCTGACGGACACCAGGGCACCTGCCTCCTCCTGCTCGCCCACCACCAGCATGTAGGGCACTTTGGCCAGCCGGGCCTCCCGGATCTTGAAGCCGATTTTCTCGGAGCGGCCGTCCACTTCCGCCAGCACGCCGTTTTTCTTCAGCTCTCCGCGAACGGACTGGGCATAGGCTTCGTATTTTTCGGAGATGGGCAGGATGCGCACCTGCTCCGGACACAGCCATGTAGGGAACTTGCCAGCGTATTTTTCCACCAGCCATGCCAGCGTGCGCTCATAGCAGCCCATGGAAGTCCTGTGGATGATATAGGGACGCACCTTGTCGCCGTTCTGGTCGATGAAATACATGTCAAACTGCTCTGCCAGCAGGGCATCCCACTGGATGGTGATCATGGTATCTTCCTTGCCGTACACATTCCTGGCATTGATGTCGATCTTGGGACCGTAGAAAGCGGCTTCGCCCACATCCTCCACATAGGGAATCTGCAATTCCTTCATGATGTCCCGCATATGCTGCTGGGTCTCTTCCCACACCTGGGGTTCCCCGATATACTTTTCCCGGTTATCCGGATCCCATTTGGACAGATGGTAGGTCACATCCTCCTCCACTCCCAGGGTCTGCAGGCAATGTTTTGCCAGCGCCAGACATTTCTTGAACTCCTCCACCATCTGGTCGGGTCTGACAATCAAATGACCCTCGGAAATGGTAAATTGGCGCACCCTGGTCAGTCCGTGCATCTCGCCGGAATCCTCGTTGCGGAACAGCGTGGAAGTCTCGCCGTAGCGCAGGGGCAGATCGCGGTAGGAATGCTGGGTGGCTTTATACACATAGTACTGGAAAGGGCAGGTCATGGGACGCAGGGCAAAAACTTCCTTGTCCTTCTCCTCGTCTCCCATGACAAACATACCGTCCTTGTAGTGGTCCCAGTGGCCGGAAATCTTGTACAGGTCGGATTTGGCCATCAGGGGCGTCTTGGTACGGATATAGCCCCACTCATTGTCCTCCAGGTCCTCAATCCAACGCTGCATGGTCTGGATGATCTTAGCCCCTCTGGGCATCAGCAGAGGCAGCCCCTGGCCGATTACGTCCACAGTGGTGAACAGTTCCATCTCCCGGCCCAGTTTGTTGTGATCCCGGCGTTTGGCATCCTCCATGCGCTCCAGATGTGCCGCCAGTTCCTCCTTGCCCGCATAGGCCGTGCCGTAGATGCGCTGCAGGCGGGCTTTGTTGGAATCCCCTCTCCAGTAGGCCATGGAGGAGGAAGTCAGTTTAAATGCCTTCACCCCCTTGGTGTTCATCAGGTGAGGGCCTGCGCACAGGTCAACAAACTCTCCCTGCCTGTAAAAGGATATCTCCGCATCCTGGGGCAGATCCTGAATCAGTTCCACCTTGTAAGGTTCGCCCTTCTCTTCCATGAAACGGATAGCCTCTTCCCTGGGAAGTAAAAACTTCTCCAGCCGCGCCCCCTCCTTCACGATCTTTTTCATCTCCGCCTCCAGCCGGTCCAGGTCTTCCCGGGAAAAGGCCTCATGGTCAAAATCATAATAGAAGCCTTCCTCGATGCTGGGACCGATGGCCAGTTTCGCCTCCGGGAACACCCGCTTCACTGCCTCTGCCAGCACATGGGAAGTGGTATGGCGCAGCGCCGCCAATCCCTCGGGCTCCCTGGCCGTACAGATTTCCAGCCGGCAGTCCTGCTCCACCATGGTGCGCAGATCCACCACTTCCCCGTCCACTTTGGCGCAGCAGGCCGCTCTGGCCAGGCCCTCGCTGATGTCCATGGCAATGTCGTATACGCTCCTGCTCTCCTCATACTCCTTCACGGAGCCGTCTTTTAAAATAATCTTCATATTTTCTCCTTCTATAAATTAAGTTCCGCTTAAAATGGCGGTCTCAGTTCTGCCCGGCGTCTTCCGCAGGCGTTTCTTCTTCCTCTTCCTTATGGCCGTTTCCGCTGTTATTGCCGTTATTGTTCCCGTTGTTGCTGCCAATCATTACACCATGGGTCATGGGAGCGGTCTTTAAGCCATATACAATTCCTCCCAGCAGGCAGACTGCCCCTATGAGCCACAACATTGCCTTAGGCAGCGTCAGTTCCCCCTTAAAACAGTTTTTTGCGATTTCTTTTACTTTACACATTTCCTTCTCTCCTTTCCTGAATACAGAGTACCCGTATTTCGTCCCTGCCCGCAGGCCGATGCTCCGCTCCGGGCCTTTCCGCATACAAAAATCCCCTGCAATATCTCTATTGCAAGGGACGTAAAATACGCGGTTCCACCCTTGTTGCCAGGACCGTTAAGGCTCTGACCACCTTGATTCCTCCGTAACGCAGAGTTGCGTGCTCTGTTAAAGCCGCTCCGGGGCGGTCTTCCCATGCTTTCCTCCGGGCCTGCTCACACCATACGGCATCCGCCGCAGCCGCCCTCTCTGGGGATTCCCACAAGGTACTCTTCCCATCAACGCTTTACCTATGGGCTTACAATAGCACTTTTTTTCCAAAAAGTAAAGAGAAATTTTTGGAAATTTGAACCAGCCCCCGGCTGAAAGGCAGCAGCAGGCATGTGGAAGCCAGGTTAAAAAAGAGATGCAGATTGGCGATCTGCATGGCAGGATTCTCCGGCGTCCAGGAACCGACCCAGGCAGTCAACGGCAGCAGCCGATCCGCCGCCAGAAAGGCCGCCGTCCCCAGCAGATTGATCAGCAGATGCAGCCGGGCGCAGCTGCGGGCGGCGGGACTCAAGCGGGCGCTGGCCCACAGGGCCGTGACGCAGGTGCCGATATTCTGCCCGTAGACAATATAGGCGCTTTGCTGCAGTTCCACCATGCCTTCCGCCGCCATGGATTGCAGGAGCGCCACGGACGCGGAGGAAGACTGAATCAGAGCCGTAAAAACCGCGCCCCCCAGCACGCCGCTCACAGGATGCCCCAGGCCGGACAAAAGCCGGATCAGCCCCGGCGAAGAACGGTAAGGAACCATGGCCTCCTGCATCAGTTCCATACCCAGCAGCAGCATGCCCAATCCCATGGCCAGCGCTCCCGCCAGCTTTATGCCGCCGGTCCGCCTTCTGCCAGCCAGTTTCTCCCCTCCCCTCACAGCCAAAACCGCCAGGGCACCTCCGGCCAGAAGCAGCGGCGCCAGCCGCCGGATGGGCAGCGCCGCCATCACCCCGGTCCCGGCGGTTCCCACATTGGCCCCCAGGATCACGCCAGCCGCCTGCTCCAGCGTCATGATCCCTTTGTCCACCAGACTCACCGTCATTACGGTGACGGCAGTGGAGGATTGCACCAAAGCCGTTATGACCGTTCCGGTCAATGCTCCGGCCCAGGGATTGGCTGTCAGCCTCCGCAGACTTTTCTCCATGGCCGGACCGGCCAATTCCTCCAGGTAATTGCTGATCAGATGCAGTCCGTACAGGAAGATCCCCACCCCTGCCCCCATGCGGACAAGCATTCCCAGAAATATCCCCATAGATCCCATGCCCCATCCTGCATTCTCCCTCTATTGTATGGATGAGCCCATAAAAATATGAGAGGCGCCTGTCCTGGCGCCTCCCTTTTTCCCTGTTATGTATCCTTATGTATCCTCCGGCTCCTGCCCGTAATACGCAAATTTGTTCTTACCGCTCTTCTTGACCTGATACATGGCTTCGTCCGCGCACATGATCAACTGTTCCACCGTGGTAGCGTCCTTGGGATAGGTAGCCACGCCGATGCTGCCTGTGACTTTACGCTTTGCGCCCTGGATGGTGAAAGCATTGGCAAAAACCTGTCTGCAGCCATAGGCGGTTTTCTCGATCAGTTTCCCCTGGCCGCTGAGAAGAATCATGATAAACTCATCTCCCGCGTAACGATAGGGCGTCAGAATCTGGGACTGCATGGCTTTCATACGCTCCGCCACCTGCTTCAGCGCCTCGTCCCCCGCCGCATGGCCGTACACATCATTGATGTTCTTAAAATCATCTATATCCAGCATGAGCACCGTACAGGGGATCTCCTTCTCAATGGCCTGGGTCAGATCCTCCATGAACTTGCTGCGGTTGTGAATACCTGTCAGGAAATCATGCTGGGAGGCAGATTCCAGAATCGTCCTTGCCCCCTCCAGTTCCGAGAGCAGTTTCCTGCGATGCAGATTATCATAGACCACAATCCCCAGAATCACCACCATGGCAACTCCGAATACCGCCATGGGTAAAATCACATTCTCATATTTCTCAAAAAAGGTGACCCTGTGATTGATCAACACAGTATCCTTGGGCAGCTTTCCTGTATCCAGTCCATAAGTACGCATTTCCTCCTCATTGATATAATACATATTGGGGCTTTCCGCCACCGGGATATCGGCAGGCGGCACCCCACCTATGATCCTGGTAGTCATCTGCCCGGCAAGCAGACCCGATTCCTTCATGGATACCACATACCCGCCCAGAAGTCCCTCCTCAATGCGGCTGTCCACCATACGGATCACCGGCACCTTGGTGTACTTGACCAATGTCTCAACGGCTTCCCTATTGGTATAGGAATTGCCGCTCTCATCCTCCGTCATGACGATAAAGAACAGCATGGTATCCTCGCCCTGCTGCCACAGCCTGCTCCGCAGATGCGTGGTACTGCATTCCGACACATTGACCTCGCCAAAGACCAGGTCGGGAAACTGCTCCTGCGCACTGTAAAAGTTCTCCCGTTCTGCCTGTCCCGTGAGAGAATCGTCCAGGATCGCGATAATCTTCTTGATGTCCGGCTTCAGCAGCAGGGCCAACTCTATATTCTTCTCCAGGGACAACTCTTCCACCACCCCTGTAACCAGAGGATCCCGCTCCGCCAGTTCCCTGGCATAGGCCACATTGTTGATACCCTCAAACACGATGGGAATACCGCCGAACAACTCCTCCCTGTAATCCATGGCAAATTTAAGCGCCGCGTCATCCCCTACCACCACCACGTCATAGGGCTCAACCACTGTCAGGGTATATTTCAGCCTGTCGTAAAGAAGCTGCTCCGCCGCCTCCACGTCCAGGCGCTTCGTATCCATAAATTCGTAATCTGTCTCAATCCCCGGCGCCAGACCTTCCACAAAGCCTTCGATCTGAAGCTGGACGGTGTCCCATCCGTAGGAATAGGAACTGATGAACAGTACCCGCCCCTGTTCCCCCTCAGCGTGCGTCGGCAGACCCGCCATGAGGAAAAGAAAAATACCCAATAAAAAAATCCATACCCCATATGTTTTTTTCATGTGTATGTCCTTGGTCCTTCCCTGTAAGATCACATGAATCAGAAGTAAAAACTCTTACCCATAATTCCATATCTATATTTTCTCTTTATTATAATATATTATCTATATTTTTGCAAGCAATTTGTTTCTAATTCCCCCGCCCTTTTCCCCACCCCCCCACAAAAAAACGCACCCTGTGGACTTCTGCCCCCAGGGTGCGCCAATTACGCTATGATGGTTTGATCAGGCCGCCGACAGATCACCGGATAAACCCGGGACCCTGCTACGGGCGAAGCCCCAAGCCTCCCTCCAGGGTGAGGGTCTCGCCTGTCATATACTTGAAGTCAGGAGAAGCCAGCTGCACGCATACCCGACCGATCTCCAGTTCCGCGTCGCCCAGATGGCCCATGGGCGGAATGTGCACATTTTTCTCATATGCCTCGGGATAAGCCTGCTTAAACTGCTCCAGCTGTGCGGTCCACGCCAGAGGACAGACCACGTTCACATTGATCCCGTCCTTGCCCCACTCAGTGGCAGCCACCCGGGAAAGCCCGCGAATCCCCTCTTTGGCCGCGGCGTAAGCACATTGTCCGTAGTTGCCGAACAGGCCCGCGCCGGATGCAAAATTAATAACGGATCCCCTGCTTTTGGCCAGATAGGGATAGCAGGCCTGCATATAGTAAAACGCCGCATACAGCCCGGAGTACAAAGCCAGATCAAACTGCTCTGTGGTGTGGTCTGCCAGCGTTACGCCGGAGGCGGATGCCTGGGCATTGTTGATCAGCACGTCAATACCGCCGAAGGTTTCCACCGTCTGCTTTACCACATTTTCCACCACGGCCTTGTTGTCCGCCCCTGCGCACACATCGGCCTGGACGCACAGGACTTTCACGCCATATTTCTCCTCCAGTTCCTGCCTGGCGTCCTCCAGCTTCTTCACATTGCGTCCCGTGATGACCAGATTGGCTCCCTCCTTGGCGTAGGCCGTGGCGATACCGTACCCGATGGAACCGCATTTCCCATCGCTCAGGACCGCCCTCCCTGCCCCCGTTATGATCACTGTCTTACCGCTGAAATTGCCCATAGCGTTCTCCTTTCCGCTAAAAACCTGTTTTTATGTTATGATAAATATACCTGTTTTATCCGCACAAGTCAACCATGACATACCGCCGATTCGAAACTTACAGGGCCTGTATGGGGAATACCACGATCTGATATCCGCAGATCACCACAATATAAAGAGGGCTGTCTCCCTGAAGCAGTGTCTCCGGCACCTCAAAGGCCAGATCCCCTTCCTCGGATTCTCCGGGCTCCAGAAGTTCGCTGCTCAGATAATCGGACATCCCGATCAGTTCCGCATATTCGTAAAATGAATCCAGGGAGGCATCGGTGACTCCGATGGACAGATTCGAGGACATGGACATCATGGGAAGGAATGTGTCCTCCCGCAGTCCCACATTGGTGACACTGATCCTGGCCTTCACATACTGGCATCCCTCTCCGGCCGTACTGCCGAATATGCCATTGTCAATGGTTTTCACAATCTCACTGGAATGCAGGGTAAGTTCCCAATTGCCCACAATAACAGGTTCGTCCATGCCGAATTCCTCCTGCCCCCCTAACTGGTCCGTCAGCGCCACATAGGCCTCCGGCTCATTGACATGGCGGTAAATATAGGCCAGAGCGCCCGGTTCCACCGGCGCCGGATACTGCAGCGGACTGTCCCCATAACTGGTAAAAATGGAAGAGGGAGCCTCCTCAATCATGGTTCCCAAATGGCGCAGGAACACACCTGTCCCAGCCTGGTATAAGTCGATGGAGGTATAGGAATAGATCTCCTGGAACTCCGATTCACTCCCGGAAGTACGGTCCTGATAGAATGCGCCGTACCCATACTCCGGGGTCAACACCAGGTAATAGTCCGCCTCCGCCGCTGTGGCCGGAACTTCCTGATCCGTGAGATTTAACATAAAGTCCCCCAGAACCCGCAGAGGAGCAGGCGAGCCGGAAAACGTCTCCCCATGAGGATTCCGATAGAAAGCGATAACCTTCTTGCCCTCCGTGTCAATCACCTCCGGCAGGCCCTCTTCCCCGGGCTCCTGCAGAACCAGTTCCTCTTCCACCGTCACAGCCAGTTCCGTATAATAACAGGTTTCCCCTGTAGCTTCCGACTCCTTCTTAAATTCCTCCTCCCCGAACTGCTTCTCCTGCATGGGAAGCAGATGGTCCCGCAGGCAGCCCACATAGGCCAGCGCGCCGTCCACCGAGTCCGTATGAATCTGGTCCGAAGACAGGAATGCCCGCTGCCAGTCCATCAGATCCCAATCCTCAAAATAGCCTGTCTCCGCCAGGCTCTGGCCGCACAGGGCCAGGCGCGCCGGCTCTTTTTTGATCCAGTTGCCGATAGCTTCCCTGATCCTGTCGCCCTGCAGGGAATCTTCGGGAGCGCCCTCTATCAGTGCCAGCAGACTGTCCCCGTCCAATTCCTTTGCCGCCGCGAACACCGCCGGGATGCCGTCGTAGGGATAGGCCGCTTCTTCCATAGCCTCCCAGAAAGCCTCACCCTCCGCGGATACCTTCGTCAGAAACGCCTGGGCATAAGAAGCCCCCACCGGATATTCCGCCCGGTACATGGCCCCTCTGGCTTCATCGGAACTCTGCACGGATGCATTCCACAGATCCAGATCGTATCTGATGGTCTCGCAATATTCCAGCATGCAGATCAGGGCGGTGGCCTTAAGCTGCTGGTCCAGAGGCGTCTCCGCGTCCTGCAGCACAGCCTGCAATGCTTCCATATCTATCTTGTCGATATTTTCCTTGACATAATTCTCCAGCTTACCGTCCTTGGATGCCGCACTCCAGTGACGCTGGGCCGCGGATGTCTGCCCACAGGCAGTCAGGCAGGCCAATGTGAGACAGATACAGATCATACCTACAATCTTCTTCATTCTCTTCTCCTCCTCGTTCATTCCTTTTCGCGACCCGCAGAGACCGGCGGGGATCGCCTTTTACGCAGGAAAGGGGCTGCCGCCGCAACCCCGCTCACACGTTATTTACACCCTCTCGGCTCCTGCTCTGTCAGACCGGCACGGCCCGTCTCTGGTCGGCATACTTCTTAATGTTGGAAGCGTTCACATACTTCCTGCTGTCATTGCCTTCCACCACCACCAGCGTGGGAGCCTGCATGACGCCGTAGCGCCTTGCCAGTTCCATATTCTCCTCCGCGTCTATGACCAGATACTTCTCCCCTTTCAGATATTCCCTGGCCATCTTGCAGTTGGGACAGGTTCTGGTGGTAAACAGGTATTTTACCTCCTGAGGCTGCCGGATCTCCACCTTCATCTCGTCCACAAGGCCGGACAGCGTTACCATGCTGCGTACGGGACGCTTAAGCACGGATTTCTCCACATTGTACTCCGTGCGGTTGGCATACTCCTGCAATTTCCCGTCATTCCAGTTCTGTACAGGTCGGTAGTAGCCGGTGATGCGGCTGTAGACTTCCGTCTTGCTGCCGCAGTGGGGGCAGGTGAACTGCTCTCCCGCCAGATAACCATGCTGCCTGCAGATGGAGTAGGTGGGAGACATGGTATAGTAGGGCAGCTTGTAATTCTCCGCAATCTTCCGCACCAGGGCCGCCGCCGCCTTCCAGTCCGGCAGCTTCTCTCCCAGGAATGCATGGAACACCGTGCCGGAAGTATAGAGGGTCTGAAGCCCGTCCTGGATATCCAGCGCATCAAAGATGTCCATGGTATAATCCACGGGCAGGTGGGAGGAATTGGTGTAATACGGTGTATCCCCCTGCTTCCCCGCCGTCCTGATGGCCGGCCATTTCTTCCTGTCATGCTTGGCCAGGCGGTAAGTGGTGCTCTCCGCAGGGGTGGCCTCCAGATTGTACAGGTCGCCGTACTGCTCCTGATAGTCGGACAGACGGCCGCGCATATGATTCAGTACCTCCTTTGTGAACTCCTGGGTGCGCTGATCCGACATATCCGCCCGCAGCCAGTTGGCATTAAGCCCCACCTCGTTCATGCCGATCAGCCCGATGGTGGAAAAATGGTTGTCAAAAGTACCCAGATATCTCTTGGTATAAGGGTATAAGCCCTCCTCCAGCAGCTTTGTAATCACGCCCCGCTTGATTTTCAGCGAGCGGGCCGCAATATCCATCATATGGTTCAGCCTTTTGTAGAAATCATCCTTATTGGAAGCCAGATAGGCAATCCTGGGCATGTTGATGGTCACTACGCCCACACTGCCCGTGCTCTCTCCGGACCCGAAGAAACCGCCTGTTTTCTTCCGCAGTTCCCGCAAATCCAGCCGCAGACGGCAGCACATGCTCCGCACATCGCTGGGCTCCATGTCGGAATTGATATAGTTGGAAAAATAGGGAGTACCGTACTTTGCCGTCATCTCGAACAGCAGTCGGTTGTTCTCCGTGTCGGACCAGTCAAAATCACGGGTGATGGAATAGGTGGGGATGGGATACTGGAAGCCTCTGCCGTCAGAATCCCCCTCGATCATGGTCTCGATGAACGCCTTGTTCACCATGTCCATCTCCCGCTTACAGTCCTTGTATTTGAAGTCCATCTCCCTGCCGCCCACGATGGCAGGCAGTTCCGCCAGATCTCCCGGCACGGTCCAGTCCAGCGTAATATTGGAAAACGGCGCCTGGGTACCCCAGCGGCTGGGGGTGTTTACCCCGTAGATGAACGCCTCAATGCATTTTTTTACTTCTCCGTAGGAGAGATTGTCCACCTTTACAAAGGGGGCCAGATATGTGTCAAAGGAGGAAAAAGCCTGGGCTCCGGCCCATTCATTCTGCATGATCCCCAAAAAGTTCACCATCTGATTGCACAGCACGGACAGATGCCTGGCGGGCGCGGAAGTAATCTTGCCGGTGATGCCCCCCAGCCCTTCCTTGATCAACTGCTTCAAAGACCATCCCGCGCAGTAACCCGTAAGCATGGACAGGTCATGAATGTGAATATCCGCATTGCGGTGGGCCTCTGCAATCTCGTCATCGTAGATCTCGGACAGCCAGTAGTTGGCCGTCACCGCACCGGAATTGCTCAGGATCAGACCGCCCACGGAATACGTCACCGTGGAATTCTCCTTCACGCGCCAGTCCTCCACCTTCACATAGCTGTTGACCACATCCTTGTAGTCCAGGATCGTGGACTTCATGGCCCGCATTTTCTCCCTCTGCTTACGGTACAGGATATAAGCCTTGGCCGCTTCTTCATAACCGGCCTGTCCCAATACCTTTTCCACACTGTCCTGAATATCTTCCACATAGACCGCGCCGTCCTTCACCTTGGACTGAAAGTCCGCCGTCACCCGCAGCGCCAGCAGATCCACAATATCATTGTTATACTCCATCTGGGTGGCCGTAAACGCTTTCATAATGACATCATTGATCCTGCTGAGCGTAAAATCCACCTTTGAACCGTCCCTCTTCTTTACCTGAATCATCCAAACATTCTCCCTTTTTATGTAATTCCCCCGCCACACTCCGGCCATATGGCCTTTTTCGATAAACTGCATCTACTATTCTACCATCCCCCGGATTATAAGTCAATTAATGCTCCACAATATCTAGTATTTCGTTTGATAATGCATGGCAAATCTAGTATTTCTGTATAAGGTTCGACCGGCTGCAATCAGCGGGTGGACAGGAACTCATACTCCCGCCTGGCCACCTGGTCGTCCGGGTAGGTCTTGAGGTAGCTTTCCATCAGTACGGACGCCTGACGATAGTCATGCAGATACTCATAGGCCACCGCCTCGTTGAACAGCAGGGACTGCATCACATCATTGCCTTCGATCTGCATCCCCGACTGGAAGGCCGCCAGCGCCGCATGATAATCCCCCCTGGCCAGTTCGCACAGCCCCAGCTGGTTGTAGATCCGGGCGTCTGAGGTGTCTTTGGCCAGATAATTGTTGTACACGCTTGCGGCATAATTGTAGTCCCCGGTGGCCTCATAGGATTTTCCCAGATACAGGGAAGCCTCCGCCCCTCCCTGGTCCTTGGCGGTCTCCAGCGCCAGATAGGCAGACTGATACTCCTCCAGATAATAATACATCCTTCCCTTGTCATAGGCGCTCATCTGCTCCCCGCCCGCCTCCATGGCGGCACGCAGATAGGTCTGCCCCATCTCCTTATAACCATAACTGTGAAGCACTTCGTAAATCTGGATCAGACGGTCGAAATTCTTGCCGTCCATGACCACTACCTTGTCGAAATCCTCCTTGGCCCCTGTATAGTCATCCAGGCCCAAACGGGCGTTGCCCCGCAGAAACAGGGCGTCCGCATTGGCGGGCTGCATATCCAGAATGGCGCAGTATACCTCCTCCGCCTCCCGGAACTTCCCCTCCTTGGTGTAAGCCGCCGCCAGATAGAAATTAATGTCATAGTCCACCGCTTCCACCCAGCCATCGGAATAGCCCAGCGCCTCCAGGAAACAGGAGGCCGCCGCATTGTACTGCGTCAGGCCCATATAGGCGATGCCTTCCGCCCTGGCCAGCGCCTTGCCGGTCTCGCCCGCGGCTCTGGCCAGGTCAAAATTCTCTATGGCCTTCTCATAGTCCAGCGCCTTCAGCGCCTCCATGCCCAAAGCCGTATTTTCCCCGCCGCTGCCGCAGCCTCCCAGAAATACAAGGCATCCCAGCAGCGCCGCGCCCCGGCCCATCCTTTGTCCTATGGTCATATTGCCTTTTCCTTTCCGTATATCTTCCGCTCTGCCATACCGAAGCGTTGTCTCCCGCCTACTGGGTTACTCCGGCTTTCTGGCATGTTTCTTCCCGCGCTTCTCCTGATACATGTTCTTGTCCGCCTGCTGCAGACAACTGAGCAGCGGCACACACTGGTCGCATCTGGCATAACCGATGCTGGCGGACAATTCGTAAGACTTTCCCGATTCTTCATTAAACTGCAGAATCTGCCGCCGGATGGCGGCAATTCTGGCCTCCACCATTCCCTGGGACTGGGTGGCCAGGCAGATCTGAAACTCATCTCCGCCCGTGCGGGCCGCAATCCCCGCCTCCCCCTGTTCCGCCGCCAGAATCCGGGCCAAGGCTCTCAGGGCCTCATCCCCCTCCAGATGCCCAAAATGGTCATTGATATATTTCAGACCGTCCATGTCCACGCTGACCACAAAGAAACTCTCCCCCTTCTGGCGCAGCCGGTCATACTGCTTCTGCAGTGCCCGCTCCATCTCCCTGCGGTTGGGTATCCCGGTGAGTTCGTCTCTGCCATATTGCAGGCGCATCTCGTTCAGCGCCTGGTTCTCTTTGTACATCTGCAATTTCGCCAGGGCCATGGCCACCCCGGAAGTCCAGGTCTGGAACTGGTATCTCAGGTCATCGGGATAATCTGTCATCATCACCACATAGCCAAAACAGTCGTTCCGCTCGTGCAGGGTGGTGATATACAGGATCTCCCCCTCCCTGCGGTAGGAGGCGGGCAGCAATTCCTTCCTCAGAAAACGCTCCTCATGGGGAATGTCCTCTTTCGTGGTCATCACATTGCGCAGGATCATGTGCTCGGTGTACCGATTCATCATAACGGTATCCTCTCCCTGCCGCTCCTGCTCATCACATATGCAGATCAGAATCCTGTCAAAACGTATGGTGCTGATATAGGCCCTGCCCACATTCATCAGGGACCTGAAGGAATTGGTATTCTCCAGATCCACATACATGGTGCTGCTGTGGTAGAGTGCGTTTTGCAGCTGTTCCTTATAATGGAACAGCTTTTTCACGGCTTCCCCGTCGATGCTCTGGGCACAGCCGCAGGATCCCCGGTATTTGCCGATGATCTCCACATTCCCAATGCCCTCCCGGGCATCCCTCCCCTGCCACAGATTCTCCAGCATCCGCACCGCCTGACGGCCCATATCCCGGTAATTGACTTTAATGCTGGTCAGGGAGGGGATGGATACTCTGGCCTCCTCCACATCATCGAAGCCGGATACGGAAATCTGGTCAGGCACCTGGATCCCCCTTCTGTGCAGCGCGTCACATATGGACACTGCCATATAGTCATTGGCACAGATAATGGCCTGGGGCAGGGGTCCCCCCTCTGCCAGAAACCAGTCCAGCGCCTCGTCTCCCTGACTCTTCCAGTAATTACCATGGAAAATCATATGCTCCGTCACCGGCAGCCCGTAACGCTCCATGGTGTCCAGATAGGCCTTCAGACGCACCTGAGCGTCCTTCAGGGAACGCTTTCCCGACATGAAACAGATGCGCCGGGCCCCATGGACCTGAATGAAATGTTCCACCATATCGCGGATCGGTTCATAGTTTTCCACCAGAATGTTATGAAAACGCCGGTCCTCCCTTCGGAGGCAGATCACCGGGCATGCTGCCTCCCGCTGCAGCAGACCCGTAAGTTCCTCGTACATCCCTTCCACATTCAAAGTGTCTCCCGCCAGCACAATGCCGTCATAGCTTCCCAAGTCCGGGATATAGATAATGCTCTGCTCCCCGTAGCCATGGAAAACATTGGCGCTGTAAGCCCCAAAATTATTAAAGACATGCAGACTGTACCCCTGCCTCCGGGCTTCCTCCGCCACGCCGCCTGTGACATCCGACTGATACTCTGCAGACATTTCCCCCACAAACATTGCGATTTTTTTCATCCTCATACCCCTTGTCCGTCCCGTCGGGCGCAATATCAACAGTTAAAAGCGTTTTTCCCGAACGGGAACCGTTCAACATATATCCATCATACTCTTTTTGGGGCAAAATGTCCATCAAAAAAAGAACCCTCTGGCTGTCATTTCAGCCTGAGAGTTCTGTTATCCCGGGGATACGCCATCCTCGAAAACCCTTTAAACAGGGGCTTTTCCCTGCAGCCTGTCCGCAATATAAGAACAGACCTGGCTCCGATCCATGCCCAGGGCCACTGCCAGTTCCCCATAGAGACTGTCCTCGGCCTGCTTATAGTATCTGCCGTCCACAGCCGTTTCCTTGCGGCCTGCCTGCAGACGCTTCTGCCTGCGGCTATGGATGGTCTTAATGACCCGCACCCACTCCGTACTGTCGTTGCTCCTCATACAACTGCGGTATTCCTGCTCCACCAGCTTCTCATTGGATATCTTCAGGGGATCAATCTCCGGAATCCGGCTGACAAGCCTCTCCGCCTGCTCCCTGGTCAGCACTTCCCGCAGGGACGCCGCGTTCTCCACCGGCACATAGACCGTGCTGGCCGTGATATACTGCGGCTTCAGAATATAGTACAGTTTGGCCTTGTCCACACCGGAGATATCCAGTGTGGTGATATCCTCCACTGTGCAAACGCCCTTATTTCCACATACTACATACTGCCCCACACTGTACATATCTGCCCGCCTTTCCGATTCAACATTCGAAGTTTTTAAAAGATAATTTGAAGAATTCCGCATATTTCAAGTTGCTATTTATATTCTTCCTATATTTTAACACTTTTAAACATACATTGTCAGTAAAATATCTGACTTTTTTTGAACTTTGTGAAATATGTCCGCGAATAGGGGGCTATGCCTTGTATATTCTGTCTATGACTTTTTTCCTAAATTAATGGTACCACGGGCTTACGGCACAAAAAAAGCACCTGCGGAAACGCTCTGTCCCGCAAGTGCCCTGCTTTTACTGCCTGTATATTCCCATTAAATCTTAAACTTGGCAATGGTACCGTGCAGCTGTTCCACCACCTGGTTCAAATCCTTGGCATTGCTGTCGATACTCTCCATGATGGCGCTCATCTCTGTGGCCGATGCGGAGGTCTCCTCGGTGCTTGCCGCATTTTCCTCGGCAATCGCCGTCAGATTCTGCACCACGTCCACCACCTTGACTCTGGCCTCGTCCAACTCCTTGGTTCTTCCGGATACGGCCCGGATGCCCTCTATGGAATGCGTAATGCCGTCCTTCACATCGCCGAAAGCCCTCTCCGTCAGGGTTACATTCTCGTCCTGCTTATCAATCACTTCCCTCACATTTGTCATGGTCTCTACGGAGCGCTGGGTCTCCTGGATCAGCAATTCAATGATGCCCGTGATCTGCTGGGCAGACTCGTTGGACTGCTCGGCCAGCTTCTGAATCTGTCCGGCCACCACCGCGAAGCCACGGCCCTGCTCTCCGGCCCGGGCCGCCTCGATGGAGGCATTCAGTGACAGCAGATTGGTCTCCTCCGCGATATCCGTGATAATATCCACCGCTGTCTTGATCTTCAGGGCGGACTCATTGGTCACATCCGTCTGCTTGGAGATCACGGCGATGGCATCCTTGGTCTGCTGGTTTACCTGTCCCAGGGCCTCCAGTATCTCCATGGCCTGTTCTCCGGCATCGCGCATCTTACGGGCATTCTCCCGCAGGCTCTCCACCTCCGCGTCCGTCTGCTCGATCAGATTGCCCATGACAATAATCTGCTCGGTGGCGGTCTGGGTCTCCTGAGCCTGGCTGGTGGCGCCGTCCGCGATCTCGTTCACCGCTTTCTCCACCTGCTCCACCGTATTCAAAGTCTCCTCCACGCTCTGGGTCATATGGCCGGCAGATGTGTTGAGTTTCTCACACTGCTGGTTGATATTGGCCGCCACCATGGCCAGTTCCTGCTGCAGTACGGAGATGGCATGGTTCATCACACCAGTCTCGTCTCTGCGCTCCCTGCGCAGGATGCTCTTCTTCGTCTCATCCCGGGTGAAATCCAATTCCGCCAGACGGGCCGCTTCTTTCGTGGTCCTCTCGATGGGCTTCACCAGCTTCAGTGCCACAATAAATCCTATAATATTGCACAGGAAAAGCACGATCACCCCTCCGATGCAGCTGTTTACAGTCAAAGTCCTGACCGCCCTCAGAATTTCGCTCTCATCCCCGGTCACCACCAGGATATAATTCATATCCTGACTGATATAGAAAGCGGCATACTTGATCACTCCATTGAAATTGTAACGGATTACATCTGTCTCCGGCCTGTTTCCCCGGCTGATCTCCCCCATAAGCAGTTTGACGGCGTCATTCTCCACCGGCTGGCCGATCTTGTCCGCAGTGGGATGGTACACCATCGTGCCGTCCCGGGATACCAGATAAGCATAGCTGCTGTTCATGCCTCTGACCTTCACATTTCCCAGATGCCTCTCCAGGGCTTCCGAATTCATTACTTCGTCATGCCCCAGAGCAGCCACATCCCTCTCCAGACTCTCCCCGGCGATATATACCAGATCCTCCATATAACTCTCCGTGCGGTCCAGCATACTGCTGCGGGCCAGCGGCACGGCAGTGGCAATGCAGATTACCACGCTGGAAAAAACGGTGCCGAATACCAGCATTAAAATCTTGAATTTGATGGAATGGAAAAATGAAACCTTGTTCTTTTGTTCTCTCATTGTCTGCGATACCCTCTCTGAATTGTTTGCCATGAGTTAAAGTATATTTATTGTACTACACTTTCAAGTATGGCACAAGTTATTTTCTCATAACATACAAGGCTATATTTTAATTTCCGTCCACTTCCCCCGCTTAAATCGGATGGAGGCAAACAAAAACCGGGAAAGCTGGTCCGCCACCACGCCCATCCAGATTCCGGCGATGCCCCAGTGCAGCACATACCCGAAAAACCAGGAACCTGCCGTTCGGATCACCGTGACGCTGATCGTGGAAGCAATGGCGGTATACAGGGTATCCCCCGCCCCCCGCAGGCATCCCATATAGATCACCTGGGCGATCTGCAGCAATACCACAAAGATGATGATCCGCATGATCTGTACGCCGGTGGCTATGATCTCCGCTTCCTCAAAGAACAGACCATAAAGCCATCCTCCTCCGAAGAAATAGGCCACCGCCAGCACCACGGAGACACAGCCTCCCAGCATCCGGCAGATGGCCCCGTACTCCCGGGCCTTGGGGGGATCTCCCGCCCCCAGGCTGTAGCCGATCAGGGCCACCGCCGTAGCCTGCAGGCCGTCCCCGAAAGAGAAGGACAGGCTCATCACATTCATCCCCACCTGGTGGGCGGCCATGGCGAAAGTACCCTGGCTGGCCGCCATCAGGGAGGTCATCATAAAGCCGATCCGCATCAGAAGCTGTTCCGCGAACACACTGTACCCCACATGGATGATCTGCCGCATGGCCTCCATCCCCGGTCGGATCTTTTGCTTCAGGATATAGGCCAGACTCACAAAATTCTCCTCTTTCCGAATGGACCACAGGCTCATAAAGCTGGCCACCACCGTGCCGGATACCGTGGCCAGCGCCGCTCCCCGGATGCCCAGGGCGGGAAAGCCCATATGTCCCTGGATTAACAGGTAGTTCAGAAGGATATTGATGGTGTTGGAGACCAGGTTGGTACGCATGGTGATCCGGGTGTTGCCCGCCCCCCGCTGGGCGGCGTTGACTCCCATCTGCACACAGTTAAAGATCATGCCCCCCATAACGATCTGAAAATACTGCACCGCATCCCCATGGGTATCTGTCTCTGAACCGCACAGCCGGATAACAGGATCCGCAAAGACCACCGCCAATACGCTGATCAATGCCGCCGCCCCCAGGATGAATACCAGGAAAGTTGCCAGAATCCCATTGGCTCCCTCCTTATTCCCCTCTCCCTTGCGCCGGGCCACCAGAGCGGATATGGACACATTGGCCGCAAAAAAAAGCGCCAGCCCCACCATCTTGGGCTGGGTAGTCAGTCCCACCGCCGCCACCGCCGAGGAGCCCAGGGAACTGACCATCAGAGAGTCCACCAGCCCCGCAAAAGCGGTAAAAAAAGATTCCAATACCGCAGGCCAGGCCATGCCGACTGCTTTCTTCACATCTTCCCTGGGATAACGAAATCCTATCATTTGTCTCTCTCCTATTTAAGGTTCCGCATGTCTGAAGTTCCGAATCTGCAAAAAGACCTGACAGGCATCGGGCCCGTCAGGTCCATATTTATTTTACACCGCTTTTCGGATAATGCCAAGCCCCAAAGGATAGGGACCTGTGTGTACCGATATGGTGGCGCCGATCTGCAGGAGCAGAATGTCCTCCTCCTTCAGCCTGCCTCCCAGGGCCTGGGATACCAGACGGCGGTACTCCACCGCTTCCTGATAGTCATATCCGTATCCCACCGCTATGCTGAATCGGCTCACATCCTCTCCGCTTTCCGCCAGATAAGCCTGCAGCAGGGAAATGGTCTTATCCAGGTTCTTGCGTCTGCTGCGGCCGATGCCGCTGGGGAATATCTCTCCCTGCTTCAGCGTAATCACCGGTTTGATCCCCAACAGGCTTCCTGCCACGCTGCTCACCTTGCCGATCCGCCCGCCATGGGCCAGGTATTCCATATCTCCCACAGTGAAAAAAATCCTGCCTGTGCTTTTTATTTCCTCGATCTTGCGGATGGTCTCCTCGTAAGTCATACCGCTCTCCTGGCACTTGACCACCTCCAGCACCAGTATCCCCTGCAGCACTGTATTCACGGTGGAATCAATGATCTGTATACGGGCCTGGGGCCTCTCTTCACGGATGATCTGCAGAGCGTTCATGGCCGACTGCATGGAGCCGCTGAATTTTGTGGTGATGCAGATGCAGATTATGGGCATGTCCTGCTCCACCCAAGGCATAAAGGCATCTACATAATCCTGGGTCGAAGGCATGGAAGACTTGGGATATACCCCTTTGCGGTCCACCATCTGCTGGTAAAAGTCCCGAATGCCGATGTCCTCAATCTCCTTGCAGTAATGCTCATCGTCAAAGGATACGTAAAAAGGAACCACCGAATATCCCTTCTGCTCCGCCCACTCAGGGGGCAGATCGCAGGAACCGTCTGTTATGATATGAAATAACTTACTCATAGAAAAAAATCCTTCCTCAGCTCTACATACTGTGCGTTCCATGCCCGGGTATCCTGCCCGCATTCCATCCGGGCTCCTCCTGCCCGTATGCGGACAAACCCGGAAAATATTGGCATGGCTATTGCTCATAAGTAGTCTAACATGAATACTTTCTTTTTGCAATAGGTATGTAACATTTTGTAGTTCGGATATTTTTTCATGTAGTTTTTAAAACTATTTTGTAAACTGTGCCTTAAACCATCTGCCCGTATCGGACAACTCCTGGTCGCTCCAGTCACTGAGTTTGCCGCATCCGCTGCTGATCAGCGCCGCCGTCTCGTTCTTGTTGCTGGCGGCCCAGGCCACATAACTCACGCTGTATTGGTCCAGCAGGTCCACCCACGCCTGGGCCGACTTCTCATCAATGCTTCCGTTGCCGGAGGCGTCACAGATGCTGCACTCACTGACAAACACCGGCAGACCGTCCTTCAGCGCCTTCTCCAGATTCCCCCGCAGGTCCTCCTTGTGGGTAGCCGCATAGAAATGCAGAGTATACATAATGTTGTCATAACCCTCTATGGGGTCGGCGGCAGCATCCCCGATCAGCTGGCTCCACTGGGGCGTACCCACCAGAATGATGCCGTAGGGATCGTTGGCCCGGATCACCGGGATCACCTCTTCCGCGTATTTTTTCACATCCTTCCAGGACACGCCGCCATTGGGTTCATTGCAGATCTCGTAGATCACATTGCCCTGGTCCCCATATTTTTCAGACATTTCATCAAAGAAGTCAATGGCGTCCTCTTTGTGAATATTGGGATTTCCCTCCCCCAGCACATGCCAGTCTATAATCACGTACATGCCCTGGCCGGAAGCGTACTCCACTCCCCTGTCTATGAGTTGTTTCAGTTCCTTCTTATCTCCCCCATTACTATATCCACCATATTCATCACTATACATGGCCAGACGCATCAGATCCGCGTCCCAGTCGCTGCGAAACGTGCGAAAAGTCTCTTCCGACACATATTCCGGGAACCAGGCCAGGCCATGGGTACTGACGCCGTGCATCTGGTAGGCTTCCCCGTACTGATCCACCAGGCTGCCGTTCTCCACCCGCAGCCGCCCGTGATCCCCCACCGGCGTACCCTCCGTCACCACAAATCCCCCCAGTTCATCCCCCGTCCGGATCTCCGGACCTTTGGCTCCCTGATTTGACATTCCCTGACTCTGTGCCCCCTGATCGGGCCTTTGTCCGGTCTCCTGTCCCGGTGTCTGCCCGTTTCCGCTACTTGCCGCCGGAGCATTCCCGTCCTGTACGTCAGAAGAATCAGACCGGGGCAAAGGCGCATCCCCCAGAGCAGCGGTGATCTTCCCCTCCGTCGTCTCCGCCTCCAGAACCGCCTCTGTCAGTTCCCGTTCCTTCTCCGTCACCACGGTAATGCCGATCCCCTCCACTCTGCTGTTCTCCCAGATTTCCTGATTAAAGTCCGCAGGCGTGACGATCAGGTTTTCTCCTTCCGTCTCCAGTTCACAGCACCAGTAAGAATCCACCCTGCAGCCCTCAAAGCCGGGCACCGTAATCTTCCAGTCCGTAATCTTACTGCCGGAATCATTTATGATGGAGACCAGGTACTGGCAGTAATGGCCCTCCTCCCCATCCCAGCCGCCGTTTAACCGAAAGTCCAGACTGACCGATGAAGAACCCTCCTCCGGCCCCGGTTTGTCCTGAGCGCTTTCGGAAGCACCGCTGCCCTGTTCCGGCTTGTCCTGAGCGCTTTCGGAAGCGCCGCTGTCCTGACCCGGCTTATCCTGGGAACCGTTCTCTCCCTGCCCGGTCCCATTCTGAGACTCCGAAGATTCCACTGAAGCAGTTTCCCCATGATCAGGCAGTTGGGGGGCTTCCCCCTGCCCCTTGCCGGGGAAATAGCCCAGTGCCCACAACAGCGCCAGCGTAATCACCGCTCCCAGTGCAATGCCCGCCAGCAGGCTCAGCGCCATATTGCGGGAATATTTTTGTTCGTTCATTTCTCTCATGCTTTCTCCTCCACCAACAGGGGCAATTTATAATCCCGGCCTCCGTTTATGCCTTCTTGTCAAACAAGGAAATGTGTCCGTTGTCCGCCATATTGACAAAGGTGTATTGATCATTATGAGGAAACAGCAGCTCCATATACAAATTTCCCAGCAGACTTTTTACTTTGTCCGCATCCATATTCTCCACCGGAAAATCATTTATTTCCAGGCGCTGCAAATTCTTCAGAAGGGTCTCTATACTCTGCCATTCAAAGGACTCCTGTTCGGATTCCTCCTTTTGGGGGGCCGCGGTCTCCGGTTCCATAATGGACTTTATTTCAGGAACCTTATAAATAACGTTTTTACAGGTTTTCTCAAAGCACTCCGGGTCATACGCAGCCAAATAGCCCAGGTCGTCCATGGTCAATGTTCTTTTATGGTGTATCTTAAGATATATATTGATCAAACGCGTGTCCTTTGCCATACTCCCTCCCCCCTTACGTCCTTCCCCTCTGTAAGAGAAATCCCTTCCCTATACAAGTAAGGCAGAACATCTTTATATGCTCTGCCCGTCCCGCAAATCAGTCCCCTGCCCGCCTTCACCTCTGTCTCTTTAATCTTATTATACACAGCCCCGGGGGAAATTGCAATTTCAGAATTAATCTTTTATTCTACATTTTTTATTCCACATACTCCAGAAATCTCCTGATATACTTCTCCGGCATTGTACCGCTGCGCATACAAACGTTCCACTCTGTGCCCCGATCATCTCCTATACATATATCCGTCACAAACTCTCCCGTGAACACGCCCCCGGAACTCATATTACCGAACTGAATCAGAGGCAGCAGTTCCGCGATCTCCTCCGGATCGGTAATGGAAAAACTGTAAACCGAAGGCACCTGTGTAAACTGCGTGCCTCCTCCTTCCGCCTCGTTCTGCGCCGCCTCCGCCGGCGGCAGATCCGGCAGGCTCTCCGGATATACCCCGAAATAACTTCGTATGCACCGCTCCGCCGGGCTGATATGACTGTCTCCCCTGTACCAGTACTTACTGGCCAATATATTAAAGGTGAGGATCTTCACGTCTTCGGTCAGGAAAGGCAGACTGTCGGTCAGGATGCCGCTTTCTTCCAATACTTTCAGGGTGTAAGACATATGATCCATTATATACAGATACCGTATTTTTCCGCCCTGCATCCTCATGGCAATCTGCCCCAGCACCCGGCCCTCCCCCAATATGACTGCCTGGGGATTTTCCATCAGATCCTGGTTATATGCCTCCGCCACCTCCCGGATCAGATCTCTCCTGTCAGTCTCCGTGTCACTCTGCCCGTTTATCTCCCAGGAGAACCGCATACTGGTACAGTTGTCCGTCATCTGCCCCTTCACATAATAAGCGGCATCCGCATATTCCTTACTGCACAGCAGAGGAAGCACCACATCCGCGTCCCACTCATAATAAGAGTATCTGCGGGTATAGCTGTCCCCATTGTCCAGCATCACCCGTACCGCAAAATTGTCTCGGTCAAACCGTTCTCCGCTGTAAGCCTCCTCCACCCTTATATCTTCGGGGCTATGTGTCCGGCCTTGGGCATTCTCCACGCCTCTCTCCAGAAAGTCGTAAATCCGGGCCGCATCCGTAAATTCCATCCCGTACAGCATCTGTTCCAGGCTGTAATTGCCATAAGATCGGCAGGCAATGGAAGCCGCCACAATCTGTTCCTGATCCGGCAGATAACGGTCATATCCCATCCAGTCTCCCTGGAATCCAACACAAACCATCAACGCGGCCCCCATAGCCATGCCCATACCCCACTTATGCCGGAAAAATGCCTTGAAGTCCATGGAAAACACCACATCCGAAACACCATAGCACAGTATGCCCCCCAGTAAGGCTCCAAAAAGACTCCAGATCGTGCGTCCGTTGCTGTCGCTCATCAGGTAATACATAAAAACCCAGCCGCTCATACCGCCCAGAACACTGACCAAAAAGCGAAACGGCCCTGCCACCCACCATAAAGTAAGACCCCTTCCTGCCCGCTCGGAGGGCCGTCTGAGATAGGCCAGCCATGCCAGCGCCCCCAGGGCAAGAGCCATGGCCAGACATTTTGGCAAAAAGGCCGGGAAACCGTTCCCTACTCTAAAATCATTGTCTATATAAGAGCCCAGCAGCACAAAAGGAGCCGCCAGCGGCGAACCATAACTGGCCAGAGCCAGCCCTTTCATTTCTGCGTAATGGGTGTGGAAAAAAGTGGTCGTAAAACCCAGTGTCAGCCCATAGGCGGCGATCACGCCGCAGCCCAGGATAGAAGCCACCGCCAAAGTATTCAGCATGTTGCCCGTGAGCATGGTGGCCAGCAGCAGCAGATGGTAGATCAACAGAAATATAACCACAAGCACCGCTGTATTTTTGGCTGCCTCCAGTATCAGCCCGGGAATTCCTCCACTGCCTCCCACCCTGGCCAGCAGAATCCCGGCAAATGCCAGAGTCAGAACCGTACAGAGCAGATAGGGAACCAGCCAGATCAACAGGCCGTTTATATATTTGATCCCAAATAACTGCGTCTTGCCCACGGGCAGACTGTGATAGGTATCCACCATGGATTTCTGCTGTAAATAGTGAAAGCACTCCAGTCCCACCACCACGGCCCCCAAAATAGCGATTATACTGGCAGTAATTACCAGCCCTTTTCCGCAAAAATCCATCATCCTTTCCGTGGACTGGGCGATGGCTTCGGTCTGCTGCCGGACGGTCATTTCGGATGTCAGCATTCGGACATCCGCGAAGGCCACATCGCTGTAATTCAGCAGCCACAACACAGGCATGGCCAGAAAATTCCCCAGCAGGGACAGCGCCAGCATCCAAACCTTGTGCCGCAGATCTTCCTTCATTCCCTTAAGAAATAAGTGCTTTGATGTCATATCCGTTTACCTCCGTCTCACTGATAAAGATTTCCTCCAGAGAAAGAGGAAGCAGTTCATAAAATACAGGATTCAGCAGTTCCATATACTCCACCAGCGCTTCCCGGGTACCCCTTATGGTAAAGGTATACAGCGTCCCCCTCTGATCCATGGTTACCACCTCCAGGTTTTTTCGGATATGTTCCAGGGTGGCCTGCGTCTTAACCACACATTGTACCTTGTGCAGATTCAGCTTCATATCATCCAGATCTCTTGCAAAAAGTATCCCTCCCCTGTGCAGCAGTCCCACATACTCGCAGATATCCTCCAGTTCCCGGAGATTGTGGGAGGCGATAATGGGAGTCAGCCCCCTCTCTTCCATCTCCCGGGCAAACAGGACTTTCACCGCCTGCCGCATCACCGGATCCAGCCCGTCAAAGGTCTCGTCACAGAGGAGATACTTGACGCCCGCGCAGATACCGCAGAGCACCGCCAGCTGCTTCTTCATTCCCTTGGAAAAGGTGTCGACCCTGCGCCCTGCGTCCAGGCCGAATTTCACCAGCATTTGCTCGAACCGCTTCCGATCGAAGGATGGGTAGTAGGTTTCGTACAGCCGGACCATGTCCCGGGGAGTGCCGTTTTTGAAAAAGAACATCTCATCGGAAATATAGAAAAATTTTGCTTTCACACGGGGATTGTCATATACTTTCGCCCCGTCCACCAGCACCTGTCCCCTGTCGGCTTTCAGCACGCCGCAGAGCAGCCGCAGAAAGGTGGATTTGCCCGCCCCGTTGGTTCCGATCAGTCCAAATACATGCCCCTCCTCAATCCGGGCCGTGATCTGATCTATCGCTTTGATATCCTCAAAGCTTTTCTGTAAATCGGTCACTTCTATCATAATTGCCTCCTTCCGCACTGCCGGGTACTTTCTTCCTGCTGCCGGATACTTCTCCGCCCGGGGGTGCTTCCTTCCCATTGCCGGGTGCTTCTCCGCCCGGGGGTGCTTCCTTCCCATCGCCGGGCGCTTCTCCGCCCGGGGGTGCTTCCTTCCCGTTGTCGGGCACTTCTCCGTCTGGGGCTGTCTTCTCTTCTTCCTTGGCCTGACTGTATACCTGGGTCAGATGCTCCCCCAGAATCTCCTGTGTAAGCCCCGCATCCCGGGCCCTGCGGGTCATAGCCACCCACGCCGCCAACACCCGGCGGCGCTGCCCGTCCCGCCATTCCCGCTCCGGCGCCACAAAGCTGCCCCGTCCGGTAATAGTATACAGATATCCCTCCTGTTCCAGCAGGGTATAAGCCCGCTGCACTGTGTTGGGATTGATCGCCAGTTCCACGGCCAGGCTTCGGACGCTGGGCATCTTACTGCCCTGCTCCAGCCCGCCGCTGACAATCAGCCGCTCCAGCTTCTCCACCATCTGTTCGTAAATAGGGCGTTTGTCCCGGTAGTCCAGCAGAATCATGGGATTGCGCTCCTTTCAAGTGTATTAAGTCTCTTAATACACTCAATATAACATATTCCTTTCAACCACACAAGAGGTTTTTAGAAAAAACGCATGGAACTGTTGGCAGGACGCACGTTTTCCTTGTTCTCCCATGGATTTTGTGCTATACTTTTTCGGAAAGCGTTTTCATATTTCTAGCACCAGCAAGGACAACTCTACGCCGTCCAAACGGGAAGCCATAGTCTATGGTATTCCATGTTAAAAAAGGAAAAAAGAAACGAAAACTTCAAGTAAAGAGAGGACAAAGAAATGGCATGGTATGACGAGGCAGTTTTTTATCACATATATCCCCTGGGGATGTTGGATGCTCCCAGAGAAAACTCTTACGGGGAGCCGGTTCATCGACTGCCCGCCCTGCACCCCTGGATCGGGCATTTGCAGCGGCTGGGGGTAAACGCCCTGTACATCGGGCCTTTGTTTGAGTCCGTAGGGCATGGCTATGAGACCACGGATTACAAAAAACTGGACAGTCGCCTGGGAGACAACGAAGATTTGAAAAATTTTGTGGCTAAATGCCATGACGCTGGCATCCGGGTAATCCTGGACGGCGTGTTCAACCACACCGGCAGAGACTTTTTCGCCTTCCAGGATATCCGGCGCAACCGGGAAAACTCTCCCTACAGAGACTGGTACTGCAATGTAAATTTCTGGGGGAACAATGAATACAACGACGGATTCTCCTACGACAACTGGGGGGGCTATAATCTGCTGGCGAAACTGAACCAGCGCAATCCTGCGGTTCGGGACTATATCTGTGACGTGATCCGCTTTTGGGTCAGCGAGTTTGACATTGACGGCATACGCCTGGACGCTGCCGACGTACTGGATTTTGACTTCATGAAAGCGCTGCGGCATGTGGCAGACGAAGTAAAGCCCCAGTTCTGGCTTATGGGCGAAGTAATCCACGGAGACTACACCCGTTGGGTCAACGAGGGCACGCTGCATTCCGTGACCAATTATCATCTGCACAAGGCTCTCTACTCAGGCCATAACGATCACAACTACTTTGAGATCGCCCACACGGTAAAGCGCCTCTATGGCATGGGAGGCAACCGCCCCGACGGGCTGAAGCTGTACAACTTTGTAGACAACCATGATGTGGAGCGCATCTACACCAAGTTAAACAACAAGGCGCACTTCGCCCCGGTGCATGTGCTGCTGTACACCCTGCCCGGCGTGCCCTCCATCTATTACGGCTCCGAGTTTGGCATTGAGGGAAAAAAAGAAAAGTTCTCCGATGCCTCCCTGCGTCCCGCTCTGCGGTATGAGGACTATGCCAACGCCGTCACGGACAATCCGATGACCCGGCTCATCGCCGCCCTGGGCAAAGTGCGGAGACAGACAGGAGCCCTGTCCTATGGGGATTACTGTGAACTGACGCTGACCAATCGCCAGTATGCCTTCTCCCGCACAGCCGGAGAAGAGACCGTGCTGGTGACGGTAAATAACGACGAGAACAGCGCTTCCCTGACCCTGCCCGCAGGCAGCCATGCCGCCTATGTGGGGGCCCTGTCCGGGATGCGGGCAGCGGCAGATAACGGCAATATCACAGTGACTCTTCCCGGGTGCTCCGGAGAAATCTGGCTGCCTCTGGGACATGGGGAGGAAACGCCCGCCATAAACGATGCGGCTTCTGATGCTGAGACAAACACTTCCGTAGGTGATGCGGCTCCCGATGCCGAGACTGACGCTTCCGTAGGTGATGCGGCTCCCGACGCCGAGGCAGACGCTTCCGTAGGTGATGCGGCTCCCGATGCCGAGACTGGCGCTTCCGTTTACGATGCGGCTCCTGAGGCCGAGGCAGACGCTTCCGTATGTGGTGCGGCTCCCGAGGCTGAGACAAACGCTTCCTCCAGCGATTCCGCTCCCACACGGGCCGCCCTGGAGGAGGCCTTTGAGAAAGGCCGGATCGCCGGACTCCAGGAGGCCATTCTGGCCATAATGAGTAAAAACGGCCCTGTCACCGACCAGATGCGCCGGGATGTCACCGACAATGTATACCCTGACTCTCTGCTGAACTGGGTCAAGAGTTTCCGATAAAGTGCTATTACAGCCAATACAAATAGGGAGAATAGACAATGGACCTGGGAATGCCGACCCTGATTGAATTGCCTGAAGTAGAAGACTGTGCCGCGCTGTGCGCGGAACTGGGGCTGCAGTTTGTGGAACTGAACATGAACATGCCCCAGTTCCAGACAGGCAGCTTGGAAGAAAGCCGATTGGCAAAACTCTCTGAAAAATATGGTATCTATTACACCATCCATCTGGACGAGAATCTGAATGTCAGCGATTTCAACCCCCTTGTGGCCGAAGCCTATCTTCATACGGTGCAGGAAACCATCATCTTGGCCGGAAAACTGCATATCCCGGTGCTGAACATGCACCTGTCCCAGGGCGTCTACTTTACGCTGCCTCACAGGAGAGTATACTTGTTTGAGGAATATCTCCAACAATATCTGCGCAGCATTCGCCTCTTTCGAGACAAGTGCGAAAAAATGGTGGGAACAGGGGATGTCAGAATCTGTGTGGAAAACAGCAGCGGATACACGGCTTTCCAGCGGCAGGCCCTGACCATCCTGCTGGAGAGCCCGGTGTTTGGCCTGACCTTTGATATCGGCCACAATCACTGTATCGGGGGCAGGGATGAAGCCCTGATCCTAGAACATCGCGACAGGCTCTGCCACTTCCATTTCCACGATGCGCTGCCCGGAAAAGACCATCTCCCCCTGGGAACGGGAGAAATTGATTTACAAAAATATCTGCGTCTGGCTTCCCGGACAGACTCCCGGATCGTTTTGGAGACCAAAACCATTGACGGCCTGCGCCGGTCCGCACGCTGGATAAATGCTTCTGTTTAAATGAGCCGCACATCTATTGCCCTCTCCTGGCCGCCGTCAAGAACTATTTTGTAGCTGACTTTTTTTCCAATGTAAGACCGATCAATACCCGGATTGTCAAATTCATGGAATTCCCACAAAAACCACCAGATCATGAAGCGCTATATCCGCTGATTCAATCTTACCGAAATTTTTAATCATTATATGCAAAACCAAAAAGTGCCCCCCCTTTACCGTTTTTAGTATTATTTGCGCATCCGTGCTCCCAGCCGTTCCCCAAGTGACTATAATTGTAACATTTTCCCTACTTGCTGTCAAACATGAGACCTGCAGTCCTTTCAGCCTGTTTCGTCAATCCAAAGTCTCCGCTCCAAGATTGCCTACATTTCCGCCAGTTGGCAGTCATGCTTTTTAAAGAAATCTACTCTCGGTTCCAGATACTTTAATTTATGACTCTCCACGTCTGCAATATAAAAGGAAACCGGCTCAAATATATTACTCCAATCCCACAATTCTTCTCCCAGATTTAGATATTCCCTGAACATTTCACATCCTTCCGGTGCAATTGGATGAATTAATATTGCCATTACCTTACAAGCGTAAAAACAATCAATAACAAGTTGTTTTCTGAATTCCGCATTGTCCGCGGCATCTGCAATCTTTACATTGTTTACCCAATGCTTGTTTACCCCCCGGATAAAGTCATCTAAAACATAAGAGATACGATGAAACTCATGGTTATACATATAACGCTCATAATCAAGAACAGCTTTCTCTGCCATAAGTCTTATTTGTTCACTCACATCGCCCTCAGGAATTTTTCCGTCACAATTATTCTGAATAGCATAGAAGCAGGTTCGGATTAGTCGGTTATACACATTGGTTATTAAATTACCATCTTTCAGAACCATATCTACGCCAACCCTGTCTTCCTCTTTCATAAATACCTGCGGTTTAAAGCCTACGCTTTTGGAGGACAGACCCAAACTCATAAAATGCATTCGCAGCTGATCCTTGGTGTAATAATTAAGCAATTCATCTGCCATAGGAGGCTTCAATTCGGAACTGCTGCTGGCTTTTGTATCCATATACAATAAATGTCGATTGGCTATGATGTGAGATAAGTGTACTTTCTCCACATCCGCTGCTTCCCCTTTGGGAACCTGTAATCCTGTAAATAACCCCGTCTGAGCGATGGCATAGAAATAAATATTATCTTCTCCAATAAACTGATAAACTTTAGATTCCTCATCATACCACCACCTGGATAAGTCGTCCTCTTTTCCCTGCTCTTTCAAATATGCTAAGGTAAAGGAAATCGGCGCCCATAGCGATTCAGGCCATACCCAAAAGGTGAGGTCTTTTAATCCTTCACATTCCGGGAATGGTATCCCCCATTCTACATTACCGGACAGCCGAAAGGGAACCAGTGTCTTTCCGGAAGTATAATGAATGTTGCTGGCTTCCAATACATTTTTAGCTTTGTCACGATCATCCAGATTTTCAAATTCAAATACAACAGACGGTTTCTTTTCCTCATCGGTTAATTTATGAGGGGGCAGCTTAGCTGCCAGTTCTGCCAGGTCAACGATATACTTTCTTGGTACATATAGGAACGGCTTTTTCAAAAATTCTTCTACGGTTTCTAACTGATACTTACGCGTATTTGTATTCTTTCGCAAGAAATCGTTATATTCCTTTACTGTATGGATACAATATTCCAAATCGAAATACCAGTTTTCCACCTCTCTGAGAACAGGTTTTTTATTTGATAAGCAACTGACAGGATTGATAAGTTCCGAAGGCAAAAACTGATGTCCCAATGAACACTCATCGGCATACGCATTCTCCGAAGTGCATCCTGGTATCGGACATTTCCCTGTTACTTGCCTTCCGTTTAAAAACATCTTTTTTTCTTCATCATAAAACTGAGGCATGGACATTTTTTTAATATATCCATTTTTGTATAAAGTGTGAAATATCTTCGCTGATACCTGCCTGTGAATTGAACCTGCTTCTCCCAGCGCCGATGCTCCAAAGAAATTTAAGCTGATACCATAGTTTTCCAGTGTTTTCTTCTGATTCTCATGATTAACGCGGACATAGTCTTCCAAAGTACCTTCGTACTCTGCCTCCTGCAGCTTGCGATAGCTTTCCATAATGGGAGAACCATAACAATCTGTTCCTGAAAGAAAAATAACATTATCTTTTCCGATTCGATCTCTTAAAAATCGGGCAAAAATATCTGCATGTATAAACATACCCCCCACATGCCCGAAATGTAAATTTTTATTTCCATAAGGCATACCTGCCGTAATAATTGCCCTCTTAGGGAATATGGGTCGTTCATTTGAAGTTAAGCGCTTACATATCATATCATTCTGTTCCTTTCTGTTATTTTCTGCTATTTTCTGTTGTTTCTCGTTATTTCCTTCAGTTATCACCTCTCACTGTTCCGGCATAATATACCCCTTTCCAAATAAAAACGGCCAAAAACTCGTATTGAGCTTTCGACCGTTTGGTTCAGATTAACCAGGATAAGACACTTGTTATGAACACAGCCCAAAAAGCCCGTTGTCAACTTTGACAATAAGCTGCTGTTGCTGGTTGATTTTGTTTATAGTAAATGAAAATTTACTCATTGGCTTATCTTTCCTTTTGTTTTGTTAAATTTTTTAATGCTAATTCAGAGCAGGGAGCAATACAATACCTTCATAGATAAGTACTGCTATGTTGGATATTATATGTTGCATAAATAATATTCATTCTTAACCCTCGCACAAACCTTTCTGCATATAAAATTCACTCAGATACGTACCGTCCTTGAGTTTGAAGGCATTCGGCTTTTCAGAGACAACACGGAATCCGAATTTCTCGTACAAATGCCTTGCCCGGTCATTACCTTCTATAAACTCCAACTCCATAATCTCAATTCCTCTGTTTTGTGCTGCTGCAACAAGTTCCTCAAACATTGCAGTGCCGATTCCAAGGTTCCAGTACTCTTCAAGAATTGCAATGGCAATGGTCGCCCGGTGCGAAATTTTCATATCACTTCTAAAGCTGATCTCGCAATTTCCTGCAACTTCACCGTCAATATAACAGGTGATGCCCAAGGTATCGGGAGAGGAACGCAGACGGTTTACCCATGCCTCTTCCTGCTCGACGGTCATGGTCCATTCTTCGGGATAACGTATGAGAAAATCAGTCTCACCACAGGATTTCTTTATATAGTTCAGCAACTTGTCCGCATCCTCAGTACGCGGACTTTTTAAGATGGCTGTTCTGCCGTCTTTTAAGGTTATCTGCTTATCTTCAAATAGCATTGTGATACTCCTTTCAAGCCTTACACAGTTATTTTCATTCTGCCTTCCATTCAAGATACCCGCTTGTAAACGGAAGATGGTCGAACTTCTTCGTTCCGATATGAGCAAATCCATTTGCAATGTACCAGTTCTTCAATACGATACTTTCTTCGATAATGCCGATCTTTATCTTTGTACCACCCAGAGATATCACCTTTTCCTTTGCAAAATCAAGAAGAAGTTTTCCGAATCCATTGTGTCTATACTCTGGCAGAACAGCAAGGTTGTGAAGTTCAAAGGCATCGTCGCTTTCTTTGGATAGCGACATATATCCGATAATTTTCTTTCCGTCATACAATGCGTACATATGCCATCCCCAATTCATCTGTGTCTCAAGAAAACACAGTGGAATAAAACTTGTATGCTTGGGGCAATTCTCCTGCGTCAAACCAAACTCGTCAGCCACTGTTTTGAAACTCTGGTGAATGACGTCCAGGCACATTTGAAACTCCGATGATTTTACTTCTGCTATTGATACATTCATAAATATCCCCTTTCTCAGAAAATAAAAAACAGTGCATTCGAATTCTCCTTCGACTTGCACTGTCATCATCCTAAAATCTTGTAGTCCAATAACCGACTATACTGAAATTCGGATACGACAATACCAGCCCGGCGAAGTCTGTACGAATTCGATGCGCTGCATAACAGTAGTTATATTGTGCATGGAGGTATGTACTGTCATTGTTGTATGCCCTTTCGAAAATTTCATTAAAAATATCACACCTTCGCGTAAATGTCAATACATAATCAAGATTTTATGAAAAAGTCCAACAATACATAAAAGGTGGTTCTCACGTCCTTGCTCTAATGAAAGGGGGACTTTTTAGCCCCCCTCCCGCAGATATGCTATCCGAAATTCACCGCATTCCACAGCAAATTCCTTCTCTAGTTCCTTTTCTCTTTAACCTTAAAATAAATCTGGTAAGGTTCATATCCGACTGTGTTCAGCTTCACGAAGCTGATGCCGGGATCCTGGTTTTCCGTGCGGTAGAATGTGCGGAACTCTCCCCATTGCCGCTCCGTATCCGGGGATAACTCTTCCTCCGGCCGCTCTCCCTCAAGATACAAGATTCTCTCCTGTCCGGTTATTCCCGCCAGCACATCCGGCCCATATCGGAACGCACCCATGGAGTTGTCATCCGGCAGCGGAATAAAACGCAGACCGATGGGCAGATACAGTTCTACCCTGTCTCCCTCCTTCCACATTCTGTCAATCTTCACAAAATGATCGGTTTCTTGGGTCGTCAGCAGTTCTTCCCCGTTTACACAGACCCTGGCCTCCCCGGTAATCCAGTCCGGCACTCTCAGATGCAGGGAAAAAGCCGTCTCCTCCGGAACCTCCAGGGTGAACACATATTTTCGGAAATCCGGTCTGTTGGCATAGGCCCCGGCGATGGCATTGACAGTCTGCCGGGCATCGTTTACCGAAGAACTCTGAAGGCTGCCGTTCATATAATCCTGTCTCTGACGCAGGCATATTTCTCTGCCCTCTATCTCAAAACGCGCCTCCGAGTTGGCATACTGGGTCACAAACAGATCTTTTTCCTCCTGGTAGTACATGCAGCGATTTAATGCGGCATTGGCCTGCACCATGGTGCCGTGACAGCAGAAAAAGCTGTCCATCTCCCCCGCCCAGTCCTTTCTGCCGGGAGCCTTCATGGGCAAAAAATAGGTCAGCAGGCCCACGCCCGGCTTTCCGTCATGAGACTCTCCCCGCCAGTAGCTTTGCGCGAATATCCCGTTTTGTACATTGTATTCGATATAGTGCATATAGCGGGGATCCCCGGTATGCCGGAACAGGAATTCCGCCAGCCGTACCATATTATAAACGGTACAATGCTCCTGGTTCTTATCCCCCAGCCTGGCTTTCAGCTTTTTCATGGGAGTCCAGATCTCGCCCTGGGTCTGGCCTCCCGTCACATAACTTCCCCTGTCTGTCACCGCGCATTTCCAATAGCTGTTCACAATAGCCAGCCACTTTTCTTCCCCTGTGACTTCATAGGCCCTGGCACAGCCCAGTATCTCGGGAATCGTGGTGTTTGCGTGCATGTTTGTAAGAACGTCTCTGCCTTCCAGCAAGGGCTCAAACAGGCGCTGGCGATAATATCTGGACAGCAGTTCCCGGTATTTTTCATTGCCTGTTATCTCCAGAAGTTCAGCCCATATTTCCAGCATACCGCCGGTCTCCACATCCAGAATATCGTCAAACTCTTCCCGGCTGTAGGACCCGCTCCAGCGGTAAAACCAATCCGCAAGGCCTTCTGCAATGGAAAGCGCACTCCGGTTATCCATGTACTTATATACGTCCAGCAGCCCCATAAAAAGTTTATGCAGATTGTACTGAGGAGCCCAGATGTTTCTGCCCTTTCCGATCCAGTACAAATATTTTTCCGGGATGGGCGCCACCCAGCCGCCGCCGTTTTCCTTCTGACAAATCTCCAGCTCTTCCACAACCCCGCAGGCTTTTGCCCAGAGTTCCTTATCCCCGGTCTCATGATAGCGAATCGCCGCTGCCGACAGCCAATGTCCCAGAAAATGTCCCCGCAGCTGGCAGGAGGGATCTTCCCAGCCCCCCATGGCTTTAGGGTCCATTCCCCGCCCGGAGATCCGTCCCGCCTCCAGCAGATAGTTGCGCAGCAGATATCTGTTTTCCAGTTTCATCAGGTATGTCCTGTTGTCCTGCTCCCTTCTAAGCAGTTCTCCTTCCTGGACCGCTACCCGGTTTCCTTTCAATTCCTTCAACATACTATTTCCTCCTGATTTTAGTTGCGCATCTCCCCTTCCGGCGCACTTTTCCGGCGAAGAATGTCTGCGCCATACGGGGACATGCTGTTTTTTAGTTCCGCAATTCCCACGCCCCTGCTATGATTCATCGGTGATATATCAGCACCACGTCCCCCTCTCGGATCCGGCTGTCTTCCCGGGGCTGGAGATTCTTGTTCCCCCGCTTCAGCATAATCACATGGCTGCGCCGGGAGATGTCCAGATCCCGAACCTGCATGTCGATCCAGGGATGCTCTCTCTCGATGGCCACCTCTTCCAGGCTGGCCTCGATGCGCATACGGCACATGCTGCCCAGCACCATCACGTCCTCGGCCTGGATTTTCAGATCCCCGTGGGGAACCAGCACCTCCCTGTCCCGCAGCACGGTGGCCACATAAAGCCCCTGGGGCAGTGTGAGCTGTTCCAGTTCCCGGCCCGCAAAAGGATGCCCCAGCGTAATCTCCAGAGTCACAAAATCCGCGTCCAGACTGGTGACGGTCCCATCCTTGATGCTGGTATAATACTCCACAAATCCCGCCGAAATAATACCCGTGGGAATGGCCACCATGCCCACCCCCAGAAAGGCGATGACAATGGCCATTGCCTGCCCTCCCACCGTGACGGGATAAATATCTCCATATCCCACTGTAAGCAGCGTGGACACAGACCACCAGATGCCGGAAAAGGCATTGGAAAAATGATCTGGCTGGGCCTCATGTTCCAGGCCATACATGCACAGGGAAGAGGCCATCATCAGCACCAGCACCAGAAAGATGGAATACAAAAGCTGGCCCCGCTTCTCCTTCAGTACCGTGGTGATCACATGAAAAGCGTCATATTTGGCGTTGATTCGGAACAGCCGCAGGATGCGCACCACCCGGAACATGCGGAAGGCCACCGCCCCGCTGGGGAGCACAAAGGGCAGAAAATAAGGCAATATGGTCAGCAGATCCACAGCGCCGTAAAAAGAGCGCATAAATTTCAGCCGCGCCTGCCCGCGCCCTTCTTCCGGATACAGATACTCCGCCGTCCACAGCCGTAGAATATATTCCACCGTGAAAATAACAATCGTAGCCAGTTCCAGGGTCTGCAGCAAAGATTCAAACCGATTAAGCTGTGCGAAAGTCTGGCAGAAAGTAATCACAATGTTCAGCAGGATCATGCATACAATAAATATGTCGAATGCCAGACTGGGCGTATCCGTCCGGTTCCCGATCTGAATGATTTCAAATATCCGCTTCTTGACGTTTTCCAGATTTTTCAATGGGATCGTCCTCTCTCAATCTGTCTCAGGCAGCCCGGCCGCGCATGTACATTTCGTGCCGCGCCTCCTCGCGCCGCAAAATCATGGGGCTCCCCGAGGAGCAGCCCGCAGCCTGCCGCTTACTTCATAAACACAAATGCCTTCAGTGCAAACAGCATACGTCCTCGGAAGAAACCGGCGATCCAGTCTGACGGATCCTCCTTGTCCGCACTGTTGTGGTAGCCCGTGGAAACCGTGAAAAACAGAGCATGTCGTCCCGTCACCTTCTCCACAACGGCATGTATTGTGCCTTCGCCCTTTCCCACCGGACAGCAGCCGATCTCCCGGCCATCCTCGCTGTCTATGCGGATATGTAATGTGCTCTCACAGCCGCAGCCCTCCACCATGGCGGCAAACTCCATGGTCTTGCCGGAGTAATCTTCCCCAAAGTCAAAATACTTGTATCCGATCACACTGTTTTCGGTGATACCCGTGACCACCCGTTCAAACACCGATTTCTCTGTGACATACGCACCGCCCTTCAGCACACAGGCGATATCCGCAGGGGTCTCCCTGTAAGGAGAAAGCGCCTCCTCAAAGCCCAGAGAGGTCATCTCCACCGGCGGAATGGTCCCGTCCGGAAGAATGGTGATTTTTTCCACGCAGGCCCTGCGGGAAAAGACGCTGTTGTTGGTCATACGGTGGTAAAATATATACCACTGCCCCCTGATGCAGGCGATAGAACCATGGTCATTTCCCCCCGGATACTCCACTCCGTTGTCAATGATATACCCTCTGTAAGTAAAAGGCCCCATGGGGCTGTCCGAAGTGGCATAGGCCAGCCTGCTGCCTCTTTGGGGCGAATAGATCAGATAGTATACATCCCCCACTTTCCGCGGAGAAGCCGCTTCAAAGAAAAGACTTTCCTTCTCGCAAAATCCCTGCTCCTCCTGTATTTGGTTGGGAATGATATGATCGATGCAGGTCCCGTCCAGCACTTCGTACATATTGTCGGGATTGATCTGAGCCATAAAGGAATGCTCAAAACCGCAGTAAATATACACCTTTCCATCATCGTCCACCAGGACGCCGGGATCCACAAACCATCCGTCCTGACAGATCTCGTCCGGTATGGTATACTGATATCTGGACAGCAGCCGGAAAGGCCCCTCCGGCCTGTCACTCACCGCCACGCAGCCCTTGGCCCCAATGATATAGGCAAACAGATAATATTTGCCGTCTTTCTCCACCACATCCGGCGCATAGAGTTCATTGCCCTCCCCGGTCCAGTCCGTGTCAGCCGGATGATCCCTGTCCGCCAGAGTATGAAAAATATCCCCATGGCAGACCCAGTCATTCAGATTGTCCAACGGCGCGCTCCAGCATTTCAGCACATAATCGCAGAACCTTCCCGATCCCGCCTTGTCATGGGAGCCGTAGATATAGACCCGCTCCCCGAATACTCTGGGTTCCCCATCGGGAATATACTCCCAGTTTGGTAGATATGGATTTGCCATATAAAACCTCCTTGCATCTCTCCGGCATAACGTTTATCCCTCAGCCATGCCTTCGGCATAGCCGCTTCGGAACCGTCCTGCCGTATATTGTGTTTTGCGCCCGTCACCGATGCCGGCCATCCGCTTAACATCGAACTGTTTGTGCTTCCGCGTCCCTTTCGGCCAGGGCCGTTTTACTCATTGTAACATAACTCCCCTGACCTTACTACTCCCATTCAGGCATTCCTGCAAAATTGTGTGCATCATATAGATTTTCGTCATATAGATTTTTCACTTTCCCTCTTCCCTTTTATCTCTCTTTATGATATAGTAGGTGCATGGAAGCATAGCTCAGCTGGGATGAGCGCTCGCCTGACTAGCGGGAGGCCAAGGGTTCGAGCCCCTTTGCTTCCATTTTTTAATTGCCCTGCCCGCCCCGCTAATGTTCCCTGTCACGCTTTCTTTTTAGGACACCATGCCGGAGATGTTTTAATTGGAACCTCTTCACTAAACCTCTTTCCGTATCCGATACAACCTTCCATCTTTGTTATATGGTGTTCCTCATAATATTCCCTGATATACTCTCTGTCAGGATGCCCACATGAAAATTCGGTTCTGGTATTCCCGAATTTTCTATATTTTTCACAATACCCGCATTCAGAACATCTTATGATTTCTTTCTTCATCGTTACCTCCTGTTTTTCTCGTCACTTACTAAACTTCTGTGTACTGCAGGCACACCTGGCGTACAATCTCATGTTTCAGCGCCTCTTCGACAGTGATCTTATGCTGTGCGCAGTATTTATCAACATACTGTCTGAATCTGCTGCTGAACCTGTATTCGTTTTTGACATTCTCACCGCTCATGCCGTCCTCCCCTTTCTTCCAGACAAGCGACCGCGATCGAAATCGCTGCGATCACCTTAAATGCCCCGGGCTTACTGCAGTCGATCTTATGGTCATTCAGGATATCTATCGCCTCCTGATCGGTCATCTTCCCGGGCCGGCGCTGTATATCCATTCTGTCCGGTATACCCTCTTTCTCCTCATATGCTTTCGGCATCCTCACGCCTCCTTCCTTCTACGTTTTTGCCTGAATATACTTATCCACCCTTGCCTTGAGTGCCTCCAAAAGCGCTGCCTGACAGTCTCCTTTACGTCGCAGCGCACTCATGACATCCTCATCTACCGTACCGGCCGCAAGAAGGTGGTGTATGTACACCGTATGCTCCTGCCCCTGCCTGTGCAGTCTCGCGTTTGCCTGCTGGTACAGTTCCAGATTCCAGTTCAGGCCGAACCATACCACGTCGCTGCCACCCTCCTGCAGGTTCAGACCGTAGGCCACACTGGCCGGATGCGCCAGCAGGACGTCGATCCGCCCTGCATTCCAGTCGGCGATATCCGCCGTCCCTCTCAATTCCCTCACGGCCAGCTTTGTCTTTGCCAGTACCCTGTGTATCCTCTCAAGGTCATGCTGGAAGTTATAAAACACAAGCGCGTGTTTCCCGCCCAATTCTTCTAACAGTTCCAGAAATCCCTCCAGCTTGTTGTCGTGGATCTGGACTACCTCCCTTTCCTCTGCCACATGATCGTCCACCACAGTCTCTTTCGTGTGATAGACTGCCCCGTTTGCAAGCTGCAGGAGCTTCCCTGAGAGTACGGCGGCGCTCCCCGCGTCCAACGCCCCGTCGGGCAGTTCCAGGATCCGCTCCCGCTCCATCTCTTCGTAAGCGCGTCGCGCCTTTGCATCCAGCTGAACATAGCGGACGTTATCAATCCGGTCAGGCAGGCTCAGGTAATCTTTTGCCGAAAGGCTGATACAGATATCCCTGATCAGCTCCTGTATCTTCTCGTTCGCTCCCGGCAACGGCTCATAGGAAAAGATCGTGGTCGCGTTCCGCGACGCCGGAACGAAATAGTTGTTCCGGTATTCCGTCAGTGTCCGTCCGAGCCTCTGTCCGCCATCCAGCAGGTACAGCTGTGCCCATAAGTCTGTCAGGCCGTTCGGGGAAGGCGTACCGGTCAGTTCCACCAGCCGTCTGATATGCCGGCGGATGTTCTTAAGGGCCCTGAACCGCTTCGCCTGGTGGCTCTTAAAGCTGCTGGACTCATCAATGACCACCATGTCGAAGGGCCAGTCATTCCGGTAATGGTCCACCAGCCAGGGGACATTCTCCCGGTTGATCACGAAGATGTTTCCCGGACTGTTCAGCGCCCGGATCCGCTTCTCTTTTGCGCCGAGTACCGGCTGTATCTTTAACAGGCTCAGGTGGTCCCACTTATCCTGCTCCCTGGTCCAGGTATCCTCCGCCACTTTTTTAGGCGCGATCACCAGGCATCTGCCAACGAGAAAACGATTGAAGATCAGGTCACACACTGCAGTCAGCGTGATGACCGTCTTCCCCAGGCCCATGTCCAGAAACAGAGCCAGAGCCTCTTCCTGAATGATGCGGGTGATGCAATAACGCTGGTAATCGTGCGGCACGAACCTCACAGCAACACTCCTCCCTTCCTGCCCGGGCGGCGGTTTATCATCTCCTCGAACAGCGGATCCCGCGCGTGGGCCACAGGCGCCTGCCTCTGCAGCTCGGTTATGACCGCCTCTGCGCGCTCTAAGCTGTCTGCCACCGCGGTATAGCACCCGAGCCCTTCCAGTTCCTGCCGCCTGAACTGCTGCAGTTTCCGCGGCGCTTCCCCCGGGCGTTTCAATTCCACGAAGCCGATCCGGCCACCCGGCAGCACCACGATCCTGTCAGGCACACCACCGTTGCCCGGCGACACGAACTTGTACGCCTTTCCGCCTGCCTGCTTCACAAGCCTGCAGAATCTCCTCTCCAGTTCACTTTCTTTCATGTCCTTTCCTCCTGTTCCTGCGACATTCTCCATTTTCCCCTATATATACCCGTATATAAGGGTACAGGGGTATATATATCCCTTATTTCCCTTGTATTTTCATTTCATATAGAAGAATGTTTACTTGTTTATAAATGCCGTTTTGTCCAGTAACTATCAGCCTTTCCGCGTTAACATTTGAATGTTTCCGCCTGTTTGCATGTTGACAGCACCCTTGTCAACATCTTCTGCCACGACTGCATGTTTACATACCGGATGTTACCTTTATGAATCCTCTCTGGGACCCGTATTCCCCTCCGAACCGCAGCGCGCTCTTTTGCCGCTCCCAGCCTGGCAGCCTCTCCAGGATGCCGTTGATCTCCTTGGAGTCTGATTTTTTCATACGCGTATACCCCGGCATCTTAAAGCACTCGTTCCAGATCTCCCAGGCACAGATCCGGTCTCTGTACATCAGCTGGCTTTCATCCGCCTGTTTCTGGTCAAAGCCGGAATCAAGCCAGCTGCGCCGTTCATACAGGTCTCTCTTATACCAGTCCCTCGGCACCTTCTTCTCCAGAAACTCTATGATCGCACCCTCCGAGTAGGAAGATTCCCTGTGCTCCTCCTGCGCGTGCTCTGCCATCTTCTCCGCCACATCCGAAAGAATCAGCGGTTCTCCCAGCCGATACAATGCAACGGCCTCAGCCCAGATCTGGGGCACCTCTGCAGGCAGATCGTGCCATATGTTCTTCCTGCGTCCTTTCCCGGTCAGATCCACCGGCCAGAACCTTCTGTTGCCCGTATAATCCTTTAGGAATTCAGCTTCATTGGTGGTCCCCACGATGATACACTGCCGCAGGTATTTCTCCGTTCTCCTGCCGTATGCAGCCCGGTACACATCGTCACATTTGCTCAGGAACTGTTTGACCGTGTTCATCTCGGACTTTGTCATGCCCGTCAGCTCCCCCGCCTCTATGACCCAATATCCCTGCAGCAGCTCGGCCGCGTCCTTTCCCTCAAAGGTACATAGCGAGTCTGAATACCAGTCCATCCCCAGATACCGGAAGAAAGTACTCTTCCCGATGCCCTGCGGCCCCGCCAGAATCAGCATGGTGTCGAACTTGATACCCGGATGAAATATCCTCGCTACAGCGCCCACGAGTGTCTTCCGGACGGCTTCCCTTGTATAGGGGCTGTCCTCCACCCCGAAATAGTCGATCAGAAGGCTGTCCACCCGCGGCACGCCGTCCCATACCTGCGCTGCCAGATAATCCCGCAGCTTATGTACCCTGTGATTCAACGCGTAGACCGCAAAGCCATCCCCTATTTTCTTCTCGCCGGTGATCTGATGAACAGACTCCATGTAGCCCCGTAGCCCTGAATCGTCTGCGTCCTTCCACTGCCGCACGCCACAGGACTGACCCACCGGCTCCCAGGGCAGCGGAGAGACCGCCATCGGCCTGCCGGACATCTCGTCGTGGTAGATACGGCCTTTCAGTCCCGGGTCGTTCTCCAGAATGACCTGTACATTCTGGACCGTACTGAGCGGTTTTCCTGTCTTCGGGTGCACCTGCAGCTTCAATACCCAGCTGGCGTCTGTCTGCTCCTGCACCGGCGGCGCATTTGAAAAGCTCTGCACCGCCGCCTCGTATCGCTCCTTTGCCATCAGCTCTGCTACTACAGGCTGTTCGGCAGCGAATTCACACATTTTTTTAAAAGAGGGAAGATTGGCTGCCGGTGTATCCGGCTTTGCCTCATCGTCCTCATCCCCGAACATATGCAGCCTGGTCATGTCAAAGGAATTGACCAGGCGTCCGGAGCAGGGATCTGTCGCATGATGGCTGTAGAGGAACTTTCCGTCTTCATACAGGACCGCCCCTCCTACGGTGCTGCCTTCTACGTAGGTGAAACGCCCCGGATCGGCACATACCTCATAGGTCCCCGGCAGGAACTGTTCCATGGCATCCTCTATGGAAAAACACTTACAGAATGCCCCGACGATGCCTTTTTTCTCCAGCGGATCTCCCTGCTTCTTCGCTGACCGGTCTCTGATCCGCGCCGCACCCGGCACTTCCGGCCACTCTGACACATCCCTCCAGTCCCGGTAACTGGATAACATCCCTGTTCTTGACAGAAAAGGCTTGTCTTCATACAGAAAGACGTATTGGCTGTCCCTGCTGCAGCTCGGCCAGTACATCAGCCTGACCGGTTCAAAAGTCGTCGGATCAAAGATCTGCATTCCGATGAAGCTGGCTGCCTTACGCGCGATCGGCTCATATTCATCTGCTGTACAGGGCTCGTCCAGTGGTAAGATGATGCGCAGCCGCGGCGCCGCCCCTTCATGCTTTCTCGTAGAATAGACAGCATAAGCGCATCCCAGGGTCGATATGGTGTTCAGTACCCTCTGCGTGCCGCCCGGCTCGATCGTGTCCGCATCCAGCGTGATCAGGTGCCGTTCCCCGGCGTTCTCATTCTTCCTGCGCTGCCCTTTCAGTACACCGCCCACAAAGCCGCCTATGTCTTTCAGGGCATCCTGCTCCGGCCTTGAAAAAGACTTATACTCCTCGAAGCTCTCCTGCGTCCTGACAGGCTGTGACAGCTTCTGTATAAAACCCGACCAGTACAGTTCCTGCCCGGTCCATACGATGGACTTCCTGCTGGTCCCCGTGGTGATCTTGATGGTCCTGTCATTGTGCATCAGCCCACCTCCTAATCTTTCTTGTAGTAATACGACTCAAAGCCGTCTGCATCAAGCGGCAGCCCCGTCGCCCATCCCGGCAGAAGACACATACAGCTGATGGCCTCTTCCAGTGTCCTTCCGGAATCTTCCGGCACTTCCAGGATCACCTCATCATGGATATGGAAGTCGATCACGAATCCTGCCCGGTACAGATTCATCAGGGAATTGGCCAGCAGGTCACGGGCTACCGCCTGGACGATGTTCTCCGTCAGTTTACCGCCGTAAGTGGATATCATCCCCCACTTTTTCGTCTTCTGGTCAACACCCCGGAAATGGATCGCATCCCTGCCCAGATCGTTTTGCCGGATCTCCGGCTTATAATAGTAGAGACGCCGCTTACTCGGAAGGATGATGGACAGATAGTCCCCGTCCCTGTCAAAAGCGATCCCGCAGGGCATATATCCGGTCACTCCGTGTCTCACGGTATCCAGCGCATACTGCTCCACGGCCTTCCAGAAACCAACGATGCGCTTATTGCTCCCCCGCCACCGCCGCACGATGTCCGGCAGCTCTTCTTCCGCGAGACCCATGTTCAGGGCGCCCATGGATATGAGTGACCCTTTGCCTCCCTGGTATCCCAGAGCCAGTTCCGCGATCTTCCCCTTACTGCGCAGCGCGTACTCGGGATTTCCCTTTTTGATCAGGTCAATGTCAACACCGAACATAGTGGAGGGGTGTAGATAAAAAACTTTGGTATAATGCTTTATTTTTTCTGTTGATTGTGATATTATATTACATATCGACAGGAG
>ERZ808028.157-NODE-157-length-69654-cov-4.555715_pt1 | contig 69654 bp, 67 predicted proteins | sample MGYA00380184_ERZ808028 | MGnify/ENA primary metagenome ERZ808028 (study PRJEB31490, sample SAMN06133397) | mouse gut metagenome | isolation source: J8_1 | host: mice | place: China: Chengdu | collected 2015-05 ... | reverse complement strand
GATTATTTTTTTGTTTTTATATGCTCATCAGTCTTAAGGAAGCATAGATAGAAAAAGAAAGATATCATGTAATCTTAAGACTTTGGGGTATTAAATGACAAATAAAAAGATGGGGTAAATCATTATATTGATTTTTATTTGTATTTTTCATCTTTTTGTTTTGTTTTATATTTCTATTCATACTTTCATGTACACATGATTCCTTTTCAATCAGCAATCTGCACCTTATTAAACTCATGTTTATTATATTCTTTAAAAAATAAATAGTTGAATCAAACAGGGATAAGTAGCAGAGAAGGTAATACTTATTACGCGGTTTTCATAAGTATATCGAAAAAAATATAAGTAAGTGACAAGAGTGGTCATTTGTACTTATATGAGCGAGGAGGGGTACAGTGAAGAAGTTTTTTACTTTTTTTCTTGTCTTGGTTTTAGCGATGAGCTCATTACAGATGCCTGTTTATGCTGAGAATGATGAAGACCAAGATGCCACAACATCAGAAATAGAAAATGAAACACAAGATGAAGATGATTCTATTGTATCTACAGATGATGTGGAAAATGGAAATGATTCTACAACGACCACAGATGATGAAGCTGTGGAAGAAGATGAGTATGATGCCTCAGAAAAAGGTAAGGTCAAGGTAGTTATCAATACGCAGTTCACTAAAAAGAATATTGATAGCTTATCTGCTAAGTTAAGTAATCCACAGTTTACTTATAGTGGTAACTTAGATCCAACAAGACCAAATAGCCAAATCTTCCTTTTTGATGATGTGGTGAATGGCACATATACTTTATCAATTCAAGGTGATGGTTATGAAACAGTCAAAAAAGAAATCACTGTTAATAATGATGAAACGATTGTCAAGTATGTGAATACAAACTTAGTGGCTGAAAATATTAAAGACAATGGGTTTGGAACATTAGCGTATGGAGATTTCAACAATGATGGCATCATTGATGAAGAAGATAAAAAGATATTATCTACGGCTATTTTTAATCATGATAGCTCTAACGCTTTGCTAGATATCGATGCTAACGGTCAAGTTGATTTGTTAGACTTAAATGCTTTCACTTATGTTTATAGCGATCATAATAGCGATGATGTTAAGAGATTGGAAGCCGAAATAGAAACATTCGCTTTATTAGTTAACAATGTTTCAGTCAATGTTGATGAAATGCAAGGCACTATTGAGGGGAATATAGAGGACATTCTTGAAGCCTCAGCTGATAGAGAAGCAATAAAGTTAAGTCCGCAAAATGAAGGGGATATCTCAGTTAATAACCCGATTCAGTTAAGTCTTGATATCCAAGAACCAATAGAGGTTACACAGTTGACTATTCAAGGGACTAATGACAATACAATCACAAAAGGTAGTGTTATCATTGTCGATGAAAATGGTGAGGAGTATGAAGTTGTTATCGGAGAAGTACAGTTATTAGCGCTTCATGCGACACGTCAAGCCATGGTGCAAGATGATGGCTCCATTGTCATTGATTTAGGGACTCAAATAGCTGTCAAAAAAGTAACTATCAGAATAACTGCCACCTCTTCTAAATCATTGGCAGAAATTTCTAAAGTAGAATTTTTGAATGGCATGGAAGACCATATTCCTGAACCAAAATTAGATATTCCATCAGGACTTGCAGTTGATGAGTTAGATGAAGAACTTTACATTAAATGGAATGCTTTGAATAATGTAACAGGCTATAAAGTTAAGGTAGCTTATGAAGGTCAAGAAGAGGAATATGCCTCTAATATCAATACATATAGTTTGAAATCATTTAACGGTAAAGATTTATTGAACGGTAAAACCTATACAATCAGTGTTAAGGCTATCAATGATGCTGATAAGGATTCACTTTGGGAATCTGCTTATTCAGATGAAATTGAAGCTACACCACAGGCTGCAAAGGTCCCTGCTGCACCTGATTACGTTAGGGCAAACGGTACTTATCGCTCAATTAACGTATCTTGGAAAGATATGAAAAGTACAGATTCATACAATGTATTTTATCGTGAAAAAGGAAAAGGTGAGTACATCGAAGCTGTAAGCAGTTATAAAGGAACTTCATATACAATTGATTCCTTAAAGGATAATGTTACATACGAAGTTTATGTGAGTGGTAATAACAAAATGGGTACAGGACCGGGTTCTTTAGTCAGTGAAGCTACAACGATTACGATTATGCCTGCTCAATTACCACAATATAAATTATTAAATACTTCTAATGGTAAAGGTGAGTTATCAAGTCATATTGTCAATGTATATTACGGTAAAAATGGTGTGACTCAAATCATCAATAGTCCATTAGATGAAGCAAGTACCACAACAAATAGCGCTTTAGCTTTAGTTGATAATGATTATGAGTCTTATATGCAAATCAAAGACTGGGATTTTGGTGTAAGTTATCATCATGATTGGCGTTTAACGTTCGAGTTTGACGATACTTATGAAATGAATTACATCTCATTTGCCGGACCGATAAACGATAGCAGTATTAACGGTATGGGGATTTCATATTTTAATGAAGAAGGAAAAGAAGTCGAGGCTTCTATTGATGCTTTCAGAAGATTAACAGATGCTAATGGTAGAATTTATTATATTGCACACTTATCTAATCCTTTGAAGTCAGATAAGGTTAGAGTCGGTGTACAAGGTTCAGTTCATGAAATGCGTTTGGCAGAATTTAATTTCTATTACTATGACTCTTTAGAAAACGATGTGAATAATCTATTCACAGATGCTTTCCATTTAACCTTAAGAGAAGATGTTACAGCTTCAACGGTTGAAGATTTACAAAAGAGATTGAATACGCCTGATGAAGTGTCAAAAGAATTACACCCATTTAAAGACTTGATTCAGATGGAAATCAATCAAGCTAAACAAGTGGTTGAAGGAACAGCACTCAAAGAGGTTCAGGAAATTCATAACGGCATTTCTGCTCATAAGCAAGGATCATTAGGCTTTGGCGGATTAAATTCATGGCAACCACTAGGCTATGTGACATATCCGGGAGATACATTGATTGTCTATGTCGGTCAAGAAGGTAAACGCAACGGTCAAGCAGTCAATTTACAGCTTGTATATTCACAATACCATGCGGAAGCAGCTTCATTTATGGGCAGTCCAATCAATTTAAAAGTCGGTAAAAATGAAATTAACACGAAACAGTTGCAATCTATCGGGGTTGAAAAAGGTGGTTCTGTTTACGTTCAATATACCGGTAATTCTAATGAAAAGATTGCGGTTAGAGTATCCGGTGGAGCTAAAATCGCTACCTTAGATTTATATCATGTAAGTGATCCAAGTGAACGTTTAGAAAGAGTAAAAACTTATCTTCAAAGTTTACAAATACAACTTGATGAGATGAATACTAAACATGAAGCGCTCCATCAAGATCATCAAAGTGTTGACTATGACTATGATGAACAAAACTGTATTTTAGGCGCTAGTGAGATTATGCTAGATTATATGTTATATTCTGTTTCAGGCAAACAGATCATGGCAGGCTTAAAAGGGTCAACATTAGATGAAAAAGCCGAACAATTATTAAATTCATTAGATGCTATGGATCAAATGATGGAATTATTCTATCAAAATAAGGGATTGAATAAAAATGCTGCATCAATCACTGATCGTTATCCTGCTCAGCATTTAAATATTCGTTACCATAGAATGTTTGCTGGTGCTTTCATGTATGCAAGTGGCAATCATATCGGTATTGAATGGGGTTCAGTTTCCGGTCTTTCAAATGGTATTCCATTTGTTGCTACAGAAGATGGTAAGTACATCTCAGGAGCTTCATTCGGTTGGGGAATTTCTCATGAAATCGGGCACGACATCAATCAGGGGTGCTATGCCATTGCCGAAATAACAAACAACTATTTTGCATTATTATCACAAAATCGTGATTCTAATGCGACGACTAGATTTAAGTATCCATCTGTTTATGAAAAAGTAACCTCAAACACTGAGGGTGTTTCAAGCAATGTCTTTACTCAATTAGCGATGTATTGGCAATTACATCTAGCTTATGATCAAAATTATCATTACAAATTATATGATTCACATGAAGAACAGTTAGATGCATTGTTCTTTGCCAGAGTAGATTACTATGCACGTAATCCGGGGAAAGCACCAATTCCTGAAGGTGGAGTTGCCTTAAAACTAGATGGAGATGCTAAACAGAATATTATCCGCTTGGCTTCTGTAGCTGCCCAAAAGGATTTAACGGATTTCTTTACGGCATGGGGAATTATTCCGAATGCTCAAACGAAAGCATTTATCAGTCAATTTGAACCTGAAACTAAGAAAATTCAATATTTAGATGATGATTCAATGGCTTATCGCTTAGAAGGCTACGATAGAATGTCTTCAGATACTGCTGTTAAGGCAGAGTTATTCAATGCTGTCAATAGCAATCAAGTAACCTTAACGATTTCAAATACAAATGAAGTTGATGGGGCTATGTTAGGCTATGAGATTTTAAGAAACGGTCAAGCTGTCGGCTTTATCAATGCTCAAAACGGTGAAACAACCTTTACAGATACCGTTTCAACTGTCAATAATCGTGTTTTCACTTATTCTGTTATCGGTTATGATAGATTATTGAATCAAACTGAACAATTTGTTTTAGATCCAATCAAGATTTCACATGACGGAAGTCTTGATAAAGCAGGTTGGTTAATTGACTCGAACCTAGTTTCAGACAACGATAAAACTATCGGTGATGAAGATTCAACACCATGTGCACCTGAATCAAAAGCGGTCAATGACTTAATTGATGATAACTATCAAAATGTTTATCAAGGTAGCACAAGTTCAAATCAAGGTGAATTTATTCTTTCGTTAAATGCTTTGGCAGATGTTACAGGTATTAAATTAACGAATCCATCATTTGATGAAGTCCAGATTTATGTAAGTACTGATAAAAATAATTGGACTTTAGTTAAAGAAGATTCATTAGAAGTCGATAAAGAAAATAAATTATATTTCAGTCAATTGGTTGACGGTGAGTTAGTCAATAATCAATCATTGGTTTCTTATGCAAGTAGCTATATTAAAATTGTTGCAGTTGATGAAAATGAAGTCAGCTTATCAGAGATTGATGTCTTAGGACCAAGCGGAGATAATATTGACATGACTCAAGAAAATAGCATCGGTATCTTAAAGAACGATTATGTATTAGATGAAGACAACATCATTCCAAAAGGCTCATTGATCTTTACCGGAACATATGCCGGCAATCCAGCTTATAATGTTGTGGAATTAAGATATAATCAAGATGAGATTTTAAGTGGATATCAAGCAATTTTTGCGGAAGATCCTAAGGATGAGGATTTAGCTGATGTCAGTGAAGGAACTTGGATTTATTATCTAATTCCGGGAACTGATGAAAACGGCAGTGGCTTTGGCTACTATGATGATGATGGAAAATTCGTTAAGGTGGAAATTCCTAGCTCAATTTATCCGCAACTCTATCGTGTCAACGATGCTCAAACAAATGCCGGACAACGTTTAGTCAGTGATTCCTTTGAAGTAGAAATTCCGACTGAATTACCGGAAATTGAGATTGGAAATCAAAAGAGAGGTGGTAACTAATGAGAAAAGTATTTCAGTTTATGATAGCCGGATTGATGTGCTTATTATTAACAAGTCATTTTTACGGCAATAATAAAAGTGAGCATGATAAAGTATCAGATGAACCACATATTATTTTGACCCCAAATCAATCCGGTGATGCTTTGACTGTTAAACTATCTTTAAGCGAAGAGATGTTTGACCGTCAAATTGCATCGATGCATTTATCTATTGATACGTCTGAATCTATTCAAGATTATCAAAATGCCTTTATCATGGATAAAGAACTAAAACAGGCAACTTCAATATCCGATTACAGTATTTCAGAAGAGAAAATCGATTTATTGTTCTCAAATAAAACCTCATTATTTCAAGAAAAAGAAATTGTATTAGGCACAATCAGAATTGATAGTGAAGAGGATTTTGAAATCGAGTTTACACCGGGAAAAATAGCCTATGTATATGTAGCTGCTGATAGTGAAACGACTGAAGACTTAGAATGTCCGGGCGTAATCTTATCAAATCGCCCTATCGAACAACCGGTTAATCCGGACAATAAACCGGAAAATCCAACTGATAAATTAGAGCAATTAGCTAATAAGATTACAGTTGAACAATTAGGTCAAAATGACTTAACGATTGCCAAAGAATCACAAAAGGTTGTTCAGACAAGTTCCGCTAAATACTTAAGTGAACATTATGCAGATGTTTTAGCCAATTTACCGGAAGATGCAACATTGAAAGCTCAACTAACATTAAGAAATTTAACTCAAAACGATTTGACGTTAGCCCAACAAGAAATGATTAAAGACGCTTTAAAGGCTGATATCACTATCTTAGCTCATTATGATATTTCAGTTACAGTTACGGCTTACGCCAAAGATGGTCAAATCATTCCGGAAATCAATGGTGTGGAAATCAGTGAAATGGACTCTATGATTAAATTATCTATGACACTTTCCGGAGAATTAATGAAGGAAAATCGCCAATTTGGTATGGTTAGATTACATAATGATGAGGTCATTGGTCTAGCCTCTAGCATGGCTAATGAAAATGTCATTACCTTTGAAACCGATCGTTTCTCAATTTATACGTTAATCGCTAAAGACTATACGCAAGAAGAAGTCAATAACAATCCTGATATTTTGGATAAACCGATTGTAAGTCCGGGAGTCCAGACAGGCGATCATGCTTCGTTGATGCTTCCAATGACTTTAGTTGCCTTCTTGTTGGCAGGTATTATTCTATGTTTATCTTTAAAGAGAAAGAAGTTGTTAATCAAATAAAATAGAGATAGATATTGAATTTCTAACCTCTATATATCAAAAAAGGCAGTTATGATGATGAACATTGTCATCTAACTGCTTTTTATAATGTTGTAAAGCGTAATGATTAGTGTGTTTTATGTTCATTTTGAAATAATATTGAAACAATTCGGTGGTAAAATAAATTTATCTAAGCTAAAAGAAATTCAAGTAGGAGGAATGATGTGTGCATCTTTCATTTAATAAAAAATGGCTAACCTTTATAAGTTTATTTTGTGGTTTGGCATTAGGAATATTTGCCGTTCGTTATGGTGTCTTTTCCTCATTGGAATCAATTCAAGCCTTTTTAGATAGCTTAGGTATTTTTGCACCTTTGGGGTTTATCACACTGCAAATAATTCAATGTGTTGTTTCCATTATTCCCGGTGGCTTAAGTTGTGCTATCGGTGTCATCATTTTTGGACCAGTTTTTGGCTTTATATATAATTACATAGGTATTGTGGTTGGTTCAACAATTAACTTTTTACTTGCCAAGCACTATGGTAAAAAGTTTGTTATTCAAATGATTTCTCAGAAAAGGTATGATAAATATGTCTCGTGGATTGAAAAAGGCAAAAAGTTTGATAAATTATTTGCCTTTACGATGTTTGCCCCGGGAACGCCTGATGATTTATTTTGTTTTTTAGCAGGTCTAACACCTATGTCATTAAAGACATTTTTAATCATTATCATCACTTGTAAGCCATGGGCAATTCTTGCTTACAGTATGGGCATGAGTATGGCAATCACATGGTTAGCTTCATTCTTTTAGATTTGATCCTCTTAAAATCAAGCTAAAAAATAGGTGGAAGATTGCTTTTTGTGCTAAATTAGTGTATAGTATAGCGAAATAGATAAGGAGTAAGAAAGATGACAAAAAGAAACCTAACTATAACAATTGCTTTAATTTTGATGTTATTCTCACGTTTTATGCCACCTTTAATGAATATCAGTGCTTCTATGTGGCAAGTAAGCGGTATTTTTATAGGCACACTCATTTTGTGGATGACCATTTCAATTGATTGGCCTTCTATTTTATGCATGGCAATGATTGCATTTGTCCCTGAAATCAAGATCAATCAGATTTTTGCCTCTAGCTTCGGTAATTCAACGTTTGCCTTTTTGCTGTTTACGTTTATGTGTACTTATGCTTTAAGCAAAACGACTTTTATTCGCCGTGTGGCTTTATATTTCTTGAATACCAAGATGGCTAGAAAAGGCGGATGGTATTTTCTGTTTTTATATTTTCTAAGTGTTTTATGTTTAGGTGCATTTATTAGTCCGACGGTCTTAGTTGTCGTGCTTATCGCCTTAACTAGAGAAATTTTTGCGATTCTTCAATTGGAAAAAGGGAATTCATGTGCTAGTATGATGATGATGGGAATGGTTTTTACTTCCGGTATTGCTGCCGGTATGACACCGATTGCCCATGTTTTCCCTTTAATGTCTATGAGTTTTTACCAAAATATTGTTGGCGAAAGCGTCAGCTATTTTAAATATATGTTAGTGGGAATTCCGGTTGCCTTGCTTTCTTTTGCAGCTATGCTTTTGATACTTAAATGGCTCTATCGTCCTTGTGTTTCTGAACTTCAAAGTGTGGATATTGCTTCTTTAAAAGAAGATTTACCACCTTTAAATCGTAGAGAACAGTATATTATCGGTATTTTTGGTCTGGTTATTGCCTTATGGGTTTTACCTGAATTGTTGAAAGGTGTTTTACCTGAGGTCTATACATGGATAAATAGCTATGGGACAGCCATGCCACCGATGCTAGGTGCTTTAGCCTTATTTATCATTACGGTTGATAATCAACCATTACTTGATTTTAAAGATGCATTGTCCAATGGTATTCCTTGGGCTAGTTTAGTGATGGTTGCCGGGACATTAACGTTAGCCAGTGCCTTAACGAATGAGGATATTGGTTTTGTTCATTGGATTACACAAGGCATTACACCGCTTGTTCAAAATGTCAGCCCAATCATCTTAATCTTAGTCTTTTTGTTATGGACAAGTATTGAAACAAATCTTTCTTCCAATATGGTAACTGTTAGTGTTGTATGTACAGTGGCGATTCCCTTAACGTTAGCTTTACCAAATATCAATACCGAGGCTTTGGCGATTTTAATTGGAATGATGGCTTCCTATGCCTTTGCGACACCTCCGGCAATGGCGACGATTGCCTTTGTCTTAGGGACAGGTTATACGACAACTAAAGAAATGGCGAAATACGGGTTTATTCTAATGGTGTTGACAACCCTTCTAGCGACATTCGTAGGTTACCCTTTAGGCTGTTTGGTTTTTTAAACATGAGCAATCAGATGATTGCTTTTTTAATTTGGATTATTGTATAATAGGCGTAGAGGTGAATAGAGATGGGACAAAAATTATCAGAAACGGAAAGTCGTAATAGTCATACACTACATATTGATGAAGCTTCAACACTTGAACAGTTGACGCTTATCAATCAGGAAGATATGCTTGTGGCTATGGCTGTCAAAGAGGTTTTGCCTACGTTAGCTAAGGCGGTTGATGAAGCTTCAAAACGGTTAGCACAAGGTGGGCATGTGTATTATGTCGGTGCCGGAACAAGCGGAAGATTAGGCGTTTTAGATGCTTCCGAATGTCCGCCGACCTATGGGGTAAGCCAAGATTTATTTGTTGGTTTAATGGCCGGTGGCAAAGACGCTATGTTTGAGGCTAAAGAGGGGGAAGAAGACTCTAGGCAATCAGGGAAAAATGATTTAGAGGCTGTTGATTTGACAAAAAAAGATATTGTATTCGGATTAGCAGCTTCAGGTAGAACCCCTTATGTTTTAGGGGCCTTAGATTACGGCAATGAAGTTGGGGCATTGACAATCAGCTTATGTTGTGTAAGCTCAGGGGAAATTTCGAGCCATGCCACTTATGCCCTTGAGGTTATTACAGGACCGGAGGCAGTTACCGGTTCAACTAGAATGAAAGCCGGAACAGCTCAAAAAATGGTTTTAAATATGTTTTCTTCAACTTTGATGATTAAAGCCGGAAAAGTTTATGAAAACTTAATGGTAGATGTTCGTCCGACAAATGAGAAATTAGTGAAAAGAGCTTGTCGAATTATCAGTACTTGCTGTGATATTTCCGATGACCAAGCCCATGCCTATTTATTGCAGGCAAAAGGTGAGGTTAAGGTAGCTATTATCATGTGTTTAGCTCATTGTACAAGTGAAGAAGCCCAAAGCATTCTTGAAAAACATCATGGTCATGTGGCTAAAGCAATGAGAGCGTACACCAAATGTTAGCGGTTGGTTTAATGTCAGGCACTTCGCTTGACGGGATTGATGCTGCCTTGTGTGAGATTTCAGGACATGGACAAAAAACAAAATTAAAGCTCTTGGAATTTGTTACTTATCCTTTGGAGGATACGTTAGTTAAAAAAATCAAAATGGCTTGTTTTAAAGAATCGTCTTCTGTTGACTTGATTTGTTCGCTGAACTTTGAGTTAGGTTATGCCTTTAGTAAGGCGGTTAGTTGTGTGTTGGAAAAAGCCGGTAAAACATCAGAAGACTTAGATTTTATTGCCAGTCACGGACAAACCATTTATCATCAGCCTTTTAGCGATGATACACATATAGCTTCTACCTTACAAATCGGTGAGCCTGCCATTATCTCTTATCAACACAACTGCCCGGTTGTTTCTAATTTTAGAGTGATGGACATGGCAGCAGGTGGGCAAGGCGCACCGCTTGTGCCATATAGTGAATATTTGTTGTACAGTCAAAAAGATGTCAATATGGTTTTATTGAATATCGGCGGGATTGGGAATGTGACGTGGTTAGATGGTTCACTGGATTTAGGACATATTTTAGCTTTTGATACCGGTCCGGGAAACATGATGGTCAATGCCGCCATGAAAAAACTATATCAACAAGACTATGATAATCATGGTCAAATCGGTGCGACAGGTAAACTTATTGATGACTTGTATGAGGAATTGATAAGTGATCGTTATTTTGCTTTAGAGATTCCTAAAAGTACAGGTAGAGAGTGGTTTGGGGAAGATCGAACATTGGCGTTAGTTGAAAAATATCAAGATTATCCGCATGAAGATATTATTTATACATTGACGGCTTTTACAGTGTATGGGGTTGTTTATCATATCGAAAAGTATTTAGCTAAGACAAAAGAGGTCGATTTGCTTTTAGTTGGCGGTGGTGGTGCCCATAATTTATTGATGATGGATTTATTGCGAAAAGCTTTGCCTAAAACAAAGGTTATGACGCAAGATGAATATGGGTACCATAGTGATGCTAAGGAAGCTTTGGCTTTTGTAGTGATGGGCAATGAAACGCTCCATCAGGCACCTAGTAATGTACCTAGTGCCACAGGTGCTAAAGAATTAGTAATTTTAGGGAATATAACGCCCTGTTCAAGAAAAAGAGGTGGCTAAAATGTATTATATTGGTGTAGACGGTGGTGGAACGAAAACTTTATTTACATTTTTTGATGATATGGGCACAAGTCTAGATGTTGTGGAATTAGGAACGTGCCATCATGCTCAAATCGGTTATGACGGTTTAGAGAAAATCATTCGTAAAGGTGTAGGCAAACTATTGAAAAAGCACTCTGACATTCATAAAAAAGATGTCTTTGTCAGCATGGGTTTAGCCGGTTACGGTCAGGAAAAGAAAGTACGAGCTAAAATGGAAAAAGCCATCGCTAAAGCTTTAGAAGGTTTTGCATGGTTTTTAACGAATGATATTGAAACAGCTTTGACGGGTGCTTTAAATGGGAATGACGGTATTTTAGTTATTGCGGGTACCGGTTCGATTGCGATGTTGAAGCAAAATGAAAGTTTAACTAGAATCGGTGGCTGGGGCTATATGATAGGTGATGAAGGCAGTGCTTATTGGCTAGCTAAAAAAATGTTAGCGGCTTTTTCAAAAATGGCAGATGGGCGTTTACCGCAAACAGCCCTCTATGGTATTTTAAAAGAGGCACTGAATTTAGCTGAGGCGGCAGATATTATTAGCTATGTCGCTTTAACACTGGAAAACAAGCGTGAAAAAATAGCTGAATTAAGCCCATATCTAAGTCAAGCAGCAAGTATGCAAGATGAAGTCGCATTACAAATTTTTGATGAAGCAGCCAAGGAATTAGCCTTGATGGTTAATATCTTAGCCGATCAATCCAAAGCTGATAAAGTGATGGCGTCGTATGTCGGTGGGGTATTTAAAAGCGGAGATTTCTTTATGTCAAGCTTGATTAAATACCTTGATCCAAAAGTGCTTTTAATCGCACCGATGGGAACGCCTTGTGATGGGGCTTACTTATTGGCTAAGAAACATCATTAAATCCAATAAAAAAGACGGTATCTTCGGTTTGAAGCCGAAAATATCGTCTTTTGGTTTATCTTAGTTTAGTGAATTTAGCCTTTAACATCTGAATATTGACGAAACGGACAGAATATGTATATTGTTTTTGCCCATAAATAAACATCATTTGATTTTTCTTAGGGAAAGACATTTTACGCATTCTGCGTATTTCAAACATTCGATTAGCAATTAAGATATTCTTTTTCCCGATAAAGAAAATATCTTGAAACTCAATCGCTGCTATAAGTGAAATAACCGTTAATAAGTTAGGTGTATTTAAAGCAACATACATTTTTTGGTCACTAGATAGACTATCTGATGAAAGAATTTGGATTTCCATAATAATAGTTCCCGTTAAAACAATTAAATAAATAACGTAAAGAATTCCCAAAATGATTTTACCTTTTTTATTGAGTGCTAATTGTAAGCTTTCATCAGTCTTTTTGGCTTTGAAAATACCGTAAATACTAGAAATGATAACTAATGTAAAGTAAACTAAAACAATCAGTAAACCCCAAGGCAATGCCTTGCCAATAAAATCCATTATATTTTCCATAAATTCTACCTCTCATTCTTAATTTTTATTATAATGAATTTATGACTTTTTTTCAACTGAAATATCATAGAAGTTATCTAACTGTTGGGCAATCGTTTTTAAGCTGGTAGGTAGGGCATTGTGCCATTCTTCCGGGAAAAGACTTAGATATGTTTTTGTCTGATATCTTTTATCTAAAAGTAAGATAATCCCACGGTCGTCCATACTGCGAATTAAACGACCGGCAGCTTGTAAGACTTTATTAAAACCAGGATACGTATAGGCGTAAGCGTAGCCTAAATCATCTTTATTAAAATGCTGATGGATAAGTTCTCTTTCTAAACAGATTTGCGGAAGACCGACACTGACGATAATAACACCGACAACTTGATTTCCTTTTAAATCAATGCCCTCAGAGAAAATCCCGCCTAATACACCAAAAAAGAGTCTGTTTTCTTCAAATGCTTCATTAAACGCTTGTAAAAAGGCTTCTTTTTGCGGTTCACTCATCATGCTTTCCTGAAGATAGAGTTTGATGTGAGGAAGTTTTTCTTTAACTAATGATGCGACATCATTCATATAGGCATAAGATGGGAAAAAGACTAGATAATGCCCGCTCTTTTTAGACATCAGAATTTCTAAATAAGTGATAATGTCCAAATAGTAGGAAGCTCTTTGACGGAAAGTGGCTTCAATATCATTGGCAACTAAAAGACATTTGTTGTCTTTGGGAAACGGAGAAGCATAGTAGAGTTTTTTATGGTTAGTTTTTCCACCTAAAAGATTAAAGAAATATTTAATCGGAAGAAAAGTTGCCGAAAACAGAATCACACTTTGTACTTTGTTATAAATAGGTGCAAGACAGTGTGATGGGTCTAAGCAAAATAAATGTAATATCTGATTTTCATAGTAGGTGATGTAATTTTGATTATAGTATTCACTAATTCTCGATACATTATTTGTCATGAAGAAAACATCTAAAAGGGTGTCTTTAAAAAGTGATTCCGGCATTTCGGGTAAATCCTGACGAGCACGTGTGATAAAATTTTCAATCAGTTCAAGAAGCTTTTCTGATAGTTCTTTTTGAATGTAGGGTGTTTCTAGGTTTTGCTGATCAATCTTTTTAAGATAATCGACCAATTCTTTAAGTCTACGATACAAGCTGCCTTTTTTGGGTTTAAAGGCTTTTCTGGCTGATTCCAAAAGATTCAAATCTAGTTCACAGGAATACATTTGCCTAGCTCTATCCACAAGATTGTGGGCTTCATCGACCAATAATGTATAATCATTTTTTTCATCAAAGGCTCGTTTTAAATTAACTTTAGGGTCGAATGCGTAGTTGTAGTCACTGACAGAAACATCGGCAAAGTTATACAAGTCTAAGGAATATTCAAAAGGACAAACCTGATGTTTTTTGGCATATTGTTCTATAACTTCTCTAGTCCAGTGTGTTTCATGACTTAGGCAATCTAAGAGGGCTTGATTGATGCGATTGTAATGACCGTTGGCATAAGGGCAATAGTCAGGGTGGCATTTCTTATCCTCCATAAAACAGATTTTATCCTTAGCGGTAATAGACACATAACGCAAGTATGCCCCTTTATCACAAAGCATTTCCAAACTGTCTAAAGCAACTTGTCTAGTGATTGTCTTAGCGGTTAAATACATAATTTTAGAAGTGTAACCTAAAGCCAGCGCCTTTAAGGAAGGGTAGAGGGTGGAAAGGGTTTTTCCAATCCCCGTAGCTGCTTGAATAAATAAAACATCATGGCTTTTAACTGCCATAAAACAGCTCTTAGCCATTTCGTACTGTCCTTGCCGATAGGAGCCATAAGGGAAAGGGAGCTCTTTGAGGGTTTCATTTCTTAAGCGTTGACCTTGCACACTTAAAGTGACAAATTGTTCATAATCGTGCATCAAATCTTCAAAAAAAGAAATCAGTTCTTCTTTGGTATAAATTTTCTTGAAGTATTTTATTTCTTCGCTTTCAATATGAATATATGTCATGCGAACCCCAATTTCATTTAAGTCATTTTGATGGGCATAAATATAGGCATAGACAAGGGCTTGAGCTAAATGGGTCGCAACAGGTTCTAAAAGTTGGGTTAAATCTTTGGCGGTTGATTTAATTTCATCAATGCTTATGTTATCATTTTCGTGAATGATGCCATCGGCTCGTCCCGAAAGAGAAAGGACAATACCGTTAGCGAAAGTGTAATCGTAACTTAAAGGCACTTCGCTTTGATAATTATCTTTTTGTCTTTTTTGAATCAGCTGATGTAATCTTGTTCCCTCTAAAGCGTTTGATGTTGGGGCAAAGTCACTGGAGATGCTGCCTTTGCGCCCAATAAACTCAACTAAACTTCGAATGGATACTTGAAGTGTTGTTTTCATTTTACGACCCTCTTTCATATTAAATTTATTATAACATAAAATGACTTTTCATAAAACTAAGAATGAGAGAATGAAAAGTGGTTAATAATTTATAAGGTCTTACATAAAATGAATACGAAAGCAGGTGTGATATGTTAATGAAGTTTAGTGAAAAAGCCCAAAAGGCCATCGTGGTAGCCGAAGGGATTGCCTTTAATTTGGGACATCAAAATGTCGGCAGTGAACATCTATTGCTGTCTTTATTGAAAATGCAAGATACAACGTTATCTAAATTATTAAAAGAGTATCATGTGACAGATCAAGCGATTGAGAAGGATCTTCAACGTCTTTTCGGGAAAACGCAAGAACAATTATTTTATATGGAGTACACTAATGTTTTTAAGGATATTTTGGAAAGCGCTATATCTAAAAGCAGTGCAAGGCAAGAAACTAAAGTGACTATCGAAACACTATGTCTTGCTTTATTAGAAGAGAAACAGTGTGTTGCCCATGAGTTACTGGCAAGCTATCATGTTGATTTTGAAGATGTCTTGCAAAAACTGAAAACAACTAAAAAAGGCAGTGATGAACTTGCTAAGGTTGAAAATTTAGTTAATCTGAATGCTAAAGTAAAAAGGCAACAGCCGATTGTCATCGGACGTGATCAAGAGGTCGCTGCTTTAATTGAGATACTGTGTCGCAAAGAAAAAAATAATGCGCTGATTGTCGGTGATGCCGGTGTCGGAAAGACAGCCTTAGTGGAGAAGTTAGCTTGCTTAATGAATGATATGGATAAAAATCACCCTCTATATGAGAAAACCATTTACGAACTAGATTTAGCCGGGGTTGTGGCAGGTACAAAATATCGTGGTGAATTTGAAGATAAATTAAAGAAAATCATTGAACATGTGAAAAATGATGGACAAGCTATCATTTTTATTGATGAAATTCATAATCTTGTCGGAGCCGGTGGTGCCGAAGGGGCAATTGATGCTTCAAATATTTTAAAACCGTACTTAGCGCGTAAAGAATTGACGTGTATAGGAGCGACAACTTATGAGGAATATCGCAAATATTTTGAAAAAGACCGTGCTTTAAACCGCCGCTTTGGTAAGATTGATTTAAAAGAAGAAAGTGAAGCGGCAACGCTAAAAATACTTGAAGGGCTAAAGCAACATTTTGAAACCTATCATCAAGTTAAGCTATCTTCTGCAATTCTTAAAAAAATCGTTGAGTTTTCCAGCTGTTATATCAAAGAAAGGCATCAGCCTGATATTGCCATCGATGTATTAGATTTAGCTTGTGTCAAATGTCGAATGGCACAACAAAATACTGTCAGTGAAGAGCTAGTGAAACAAGTGGTAGAAGGTATGACAGGCATGAATTTGCATCAAGAAGCACCTGTCATGGCTTTGAAAAAGACCTTATCTGCCAAAATTCACGGACAAGAGCATGTGATTGAAGATTTAACCCAACAATTAGCTTTATTAGAAGCCGGCTTGTTTAATAAAAAGCAACCTAAACTAGTGATGCTGTTTGCCGGACCGACCGGGGTAGGTAAAACCGAGATTGCCAAATTAGTTGCCAAGCATTATTACGGTCATTTGATTCGTTTAGATTTATCTGAATATAAAGAAAGTCATAGCGTTTCAAAGATTATCGGCAGTCCACCAGGCTACGTCGGTTATGAACAGTCTTCAAGATTTTTAGACGAGGTGAAAAGACACCCGCACAGCATTATTTTATTAGATGAAGTTGATAAGGCACATAAAGATGTCTGGCATTTATTTTTACAAGTCTTTGATGAAGGCTATATTGAAGATAGTCAGAAAAATAAAGTTGATTTCACTAACAGCATAGTCATCATGACAACGAATATGGGTTATCATACTCAAAGTAAAGGGCGTGTCGGTTTCCAAGAGGATACCCAAAGTAAAGCTAAAAATATTTTAGAGACTCAATTTTCATTAGAGTTTTTAAATCGCATCGATCATGTTTTTTATTTTGATTATTTAACCAAACAAGTTTGTTGCCAAATTTTAGAAGATTGTCTAAATAGTTATCCCGAAACTTTTCAAACGTACTTTAAAGAGCATCAAAGCTTATTAGAAGAATTGGTCAAGACAAGTGAAGTTGAAAAGTATGGGGCAAGAGCTTTACAACGCACTTTAAGGCAAGCGATTTATGACCACTGTTTAAACCAACCGGTAACCTAGCTTTAAGCTAGGTTTTTTCTATACATTTTGTTTTTGATATGCTAAACTTTAGGTAAAGTTTAAAGGAGGGCAAAAGATGAATTACAGTGTTGTTTTGCCGTGTGCGGGAATCGGTTCACGAATGAATTTGGGATACAATAAACTGTTGTTGAAAATGGCTAATGGGCGAACGGTTTTAGAAAATACTTTGCAGGTTTTTATTGACGACAAGAGGTGTCGTGAGATTATTCTTGCGATTGGCGAAAATGATAAGGAAGTGATTGAAACATTGGTATCTGATGATCGGATTGCTTTGGTCTTAGGAGGGGCAACAAGGCAAGAGAGCGTTTATCATGGACTGTTAGCGTGCCATGAGGATTATGTTTTAATTCATGACGGTGCCAGACCCTTTTTGAAAAGTGAAGCTATTTCACGCATCTTACAATGTTTAGAAACAAAGAATGCTTGTCTTTTAATGGTACCGGTTAAGGACACGATTAAAGTGGTTGTAAGTGGAGTCGTTAAACATACGCCCAAGCGTGAAACTTTATTTCAGGCGCAAACCCCGCAAGCCTTTAAAAGAAGCTTGTTGTTAGAAGCTTTTAATCAGGCAAATGCCCAGGGCTTTGTCGGAACAGATGATGCCAGTATTATGGAAGCCTTTGGAAAAGAGCCGGTTTATCTAGTTGAAGGGGATTATGATAATATAAAGATAACAACACCGGAAGATTTACGCCTAGATAAATAGAAAAAGTGTTGCATATAAGTGATGTTTATGCTATAATGTCCAAGCACGTAAAGAATTTTTACTGCCTGCTTGTCTGAAATAAGGCAAGCCATTAGTCCACAGGGAGGTGCAAAATGATGAACAAATACGAAATTATGGTTATCGTAAAACCTAACGTTGAAGATGATGCCAGAGCTCAATTATCTGAATCTTTAAAAGGTATCATTACAAAAGACAACGGCACAATTGATAACGTTGCTGATTGGGGATTACGCGAATTTGCTTACGAAATTCAGGATTTCAAAAAAGGTTACTACACAGTCTTAGACGTAACTGCTCCTGCAGCTGCTATCGCTGAATTCGACCGTTTAGCAAGAATTAACGCTAATGTATTGCGTCATATGACTATCCGTAAATAAGAAAAGGAGGAAGTTATATGTTGAACAGAGTAGTTTTAGTAGGACGTATGACTCGTGATCCGGAACTCAGAAGAACCGGAACGGGAACTGCGGTTACTAGCTTCACTATTGCGATGAATCGTAACTTTACGAGTCAGAATGGTGAAAGACAAGCGGATTTCATTCCGTGTGTTGTTTGGAATAAAGCGGCTGAAAACGTTGCGAGATACTGTTCTAAAGGTTCTTTGGTAGGTGTTGACGGACGTTTGCAGTCAAGACAATATGAAAACCAAGATGGCCGTCGCGTGACAGTTGTCGAGGTTGTATGCGACAGTGTGCAATTCTTAGAAACAAGAAGTCAGGCTTCTAATCGTCAAGTGCAGCAGCCGGCACAACCGCAAAACAATTTCAATGACGCCTTTTATGATATGAATGGTATGGACATCAAAAAAGAATTTGATAATTCAATTGATACATACGATATCATGGATGACGATATTCAATTCTAAAGAAAGGAATGTGTAACCATGGCTTATAGAAAACAAAGAATGGGTAGAAGAAAAGTATGTTATTTTACTAAAAACAAAATCGCATACATCGACTACAAAGATGTTGAATTATTAAAGAGATTTATCTCTTCAAATGGTAAAATTATCCCTAGACGTGTAACTGGTACTAGCGCTAGATACCAAAGAATGTTAGCAGCTGCTATCAAACGTGCTCGTCAAATGGCATTATTACCTTACGTACAAGATTAGTTTAAGTAACGGTATAGAGAAATCTATACCGTTTTCTTATTCAAAATTTGTCTATCGTCAAAGAATTTTAGCTTATTTTATGAAAGAAGGTCTTACCATGCACACAAAAGAAACAAAACGTTTAGTTTATGGTGCCATGATGTTAGCACTTTACGGCATTTTATTAGTCATTGATACATATACGGGGGCTTTTTTTAATATCTTTTTATATTATTTAATGCCTTTGCCTTTTGTTGTTTACGGTCTGAAATATGGTTTTCAGATGCTTTTGGTGTTGCTTTTTGCAGCAGTTTGTCTAGGCTTTTTGATTGCACTTCCAAGCACCGTCTTTTTAAGTTTAAGTGCGATGCTTGTAAGTGTGGTGCTTTATTGGGGGATTAGCCAAAAGAAAAACAGCAGTGTTATTTTTTTGGCAACCATGCTTGTGACAAGTATGTCCCAGCTTTTATCAATGACTGTTTTTGCGAGTCTATTAGGTTATGATATAGCAGAAGACTTAGCCTTGCTTCAACAATATGTTCCGTTAAGCAGTCAAGAAGTTTTAGACTATGCTTTACCTTTGTTTGTTGTGATTATCGGCAGTATGGAAGCCTTTATTATGATGACATTCACAGATGTTTTGCTTTTCCGTTTAAAAATGGAAAAAATGGTCAAGTTTTCTTTATTTACAATCCATCTAAGCAAGAAAACGGGCTATCTCATTTTAGGACTAATCAGTTTGGCAGTTTTAAGCAATCAACCTTTGATAAGGGTTTTAGGTATTTTAGCTTTTTTATTGGCGATGGTGCAAGGATTGTCTTTAATTTTGTATTATCATGTTCTTAAGGGACATTCTCGCTTGATGCATATCTTATCGCTTGTGGGCTGTATTGTGCCCGGCGTAAATATTTTTTATGCCGTTCTAGGTTTATTTGACATATTTAGTGAAATACGTCAAAAATTATTGTATAATAGATGTAAATCGTGAGGTGATAGATAATGATGGATCGATTTAATAAATATAAGCAGCAATTTGTCTTTGTTTTAGTTGCTGAAGTGATTGCCGCTTTTCTAACTTATGCGATGATTCAGGAAAATTTAATGCTTGTTTTCGCATTTGCCATCACTGTAAATAATACTTTGATAGGCTGGGCTCTTTTTACTGTTTTAGGGCAGTTGGAAACCAATCATATTTCGATTGATAATGTTTTAGGACCCGAAACTAAAAATGCTGTTTTGTTTGGTTTGGTTGGGGTATTGATATATGATGAAAATCATGTGATTAGTTGGCAGAGTGATTTGTTTAATGAGCTGTCGCTTGATTTTGTGGGTCTGCGCTTAAGCGAATGCTTTCCGAATATTGAAGAAAATTTTGAAAGTGAAGAAATTCATACAGTCCTTGTCGGACAGCAACAGTATGAAGTGTACAATAATCAGGATACAAGAACGCTGTATTTGAAAGATGTGACGAATTTTAATGAACTGTTAAGAGAATACCACGAGGAACAAATGGTTTTCGGTTATTTATCAGTCGATAATTTTGATGAAACGATAGTCAGTGTCGATGAGCAGAAAGGTGCTATTATTCAATCGGCAGTCCGTTCTAGTTTAGTTGAATGGGCTAATCAGTTCGGTATTATTTTAAAACGTTATCGTCAAGAAAACTATTTGTTGATCTGTAATGAGATGAGTTATGAGAAGTTAGCTCAAAGCAAGTTTGCGATTTTAAATCAAATTCGTGAAACTGCAAGTAAATACAATGTTGTTTTAGGTCTAAGTATCGGTTTAGCTAGACATGAAACAGATTTAGAGGTCATTGATGATGCGGCAAACGATGCCTTTAGTTTGGCTTTAAGCCGTGGTGGTGATCAGGTTGTTGTCAAGACAAGTGATGAACCGGTGCGTTATTTCGGAGGTAACAGTGAAACCCAGACAAAGACTAGTCGTGTTCGTGTCCGTATTATCGCTCAATCTTTAAATAGCTTATTTAAAAGTGCCGGAGCGATCTTCATTATGGGACATTCCGAATCAGATTTAGATTCGTTAGGGGCAAGTATTGCCTTAATGAAAATTGCGAAAAATTATGATGTACCTGTTTACATTGTGGTAAACCCTGAATCCATGGAAGCTAAGACAAAAAGAGCTTATCGCTTATTAGTGAAAACAGGACAATATGATGATATTTTTGTTATTCCGCAAAGAGTAGCGGAATTGGTGCGAGCTGACAGTTTATTGGTGTCAGTTGATAACCATAGAAAATCCTTAGCGATTGCGCCAAATCTTGTTTCACTAGTTGATCAGATTGTGGTAATCGACCATCATCGTCGAGGCGAGGAATTCATGTCCAATCCTATTTTAACTTATTTAGAACCGGCAGCAAGTTCTACGGTTGAGTTAATTACGGAATTCTATGACTATCAGGAAAAGAAAGTGAAACTAAGTGAATTAGAAGCCACGATTATGTATGCCGGCATGTTAGTGGATACATCGCACTTTAAAACAAGAACAGGTGTCCGCACATTTAAAGTTGCGGCAACCTTAAAAGATATGGGAGCAGATATGGGAAAAGCAACGGAAATGTTGCAGGACGATTTTGCTTTTACACTTAAAAAAGCCGAATTTATCCAAAGTGCTGAGCGTTACAATAATGCCGTCTTGATTGCAGCCGGGCTTGAAGAAAACGAATATACAAGAGTCATGCTCGCAAAAGTCGGCAATGATCTATTATCAATTGATGAAACGGAAGCCTCCTTTGTTATCGGTAGAATAGATGCAAATACAGTCGCTGTTTCAAGCCGCAGTAAAGGGAAGATTAACGTTCAGGTCATTATGGAAAAAATGGGCGGTGGCGGTCATTTCAGTATGGCAGCTTGCCAGCTTCAAGATATGGAAGTGGAAGAAGTCAAAGCTTTATTGATTCAAAAGCTTGATGAATACTACGAGGAAAGAGAGGATTAGAAAATGAAAGTTATTTTATTACAAGATGTTAAAAAGGTTGGTAAAAAAGGTGAGCTGGTAACGGTGGCAGACGGTTACGGACAAAATTTTCTGATTAAAAATAAACTAGCTGTTATGGCAACTGATCACAGTAAAGATATTTTGAAAAAACAAGAAGCTCAAAAGTTGGAACAAGAAAAACAAAAGGAACAAGAAGCTTTGGCATTAAAAGAAAAAATGCAAAAAATGACCTTGGAATTTAAGTTATCACCGGGAACTAACGGACGTGTTTACGGGGCTGTATCAACTAAGCAAATTGTTGAGGCTTTAAAAAGAGAATACAATATCGAAATTGATAAACGTAAATTTGTTAACTTTAATCCGATTCAAGCTTTAGGCTATACAAATGTGAAGGTTGAGTTATACAAAGGGGTCATTGCGACCTTTAAAGTTCATACAAGCGAAAAGTAAAATGGGGTGAGATAATGTCAATGGGAATGAGAGAATTGCCGAATGATTTTGAAGCAGAGCAGGCAGTTCTGGGTTCTATGCTTATATCTAATTATGCTTGTTCGGAAGTCATTGGCAGGTTAAACAGCGATGATTTCTATCAGGAATCCCACCGCTTAATTTATGGGGCAATGCTTTCTTTATATGATGCCAGTAAGCCGATTGATGCAGCAACTGTTATCGCCCATTTAAGAGATATGAACCAGCTCGAAAAAGCCGGTGGGGTAGAATATTTAGTTGTCTTAAGTGAATCAGTGCCGACAACCGAGCACGTGGAACACTACGCTAAGATGATTGAGGAAAAGTCTAGTTTAAGAAGACTGATTCGCCAAGCGGAAAATATTGTCAGCGGTGCTTATCAAGAGATTGAAGATGTTGACCAATTTATCAGCGACAGTGAACAATCTATTTTAAGTGTCACTCGTAATCGCAGTACCGGTGAATTCAGAGATGTTCATTCAGTTATTCATGAGGTTACACAAGAATTGATGCGAATATCTCAAAATAATGGTGAAATTGCCGGCTTAGCGACAAAAATTCGTGATTTCGATAGAATGACGCATGGGTTTCAAAAAGGCGATCTTGTCATTTTAGGTGCTCGTCCTTCTGTCGGTAAGACAGCTTTTGCTTTAAATATTGCGACCAATGTAGCACATCGAGCTTCTGAGGCTGTGGCTTTCTTTTCCCTTGAAATGCCTGCCGAGCAGCTGATTCGTCGTTGTATTCAAGCTATGGGAGGCATTGATGGTGGGCTTTTACGAAATGCCGAGATTTTAAAATCCGATGCCAATAAATATTATGCGGCAACTGAGCGTGTCAGTGAGTGTAATTTATATATTGATGATACACCGGGGATTAAAATCAATGACTTAATTGCTAAGGCCAGACGTTTAAAACAGGAACATGGGATATGTTTAATTGTGATTGACTATTTGCAGTTGATTGTCGGCAATGGCAAAGAGTCAAGACAGCAAGAGGTTTCTGATATTTCACGTCAGTTAAAAGGTTTAGCCCGTGAATTAGAAGTGCCGGTTATCGCTTTATCGCAGTTAGCACGCTCAGTGGAAAAAAGAGATGATAAACGTCCAATGATGTCTGACTTGCGTGAATCCGGAGCAATCGAACAAGATGCGGATATTATCATTTTCTTGTATCGTGAGGGTTACTATGATCAATCTGCCGATAAACAACAGAACACCGGGATTGTAGAAGTTAACATCGCTAAGCATCGTAACGGACCGACCGGTAAAGTCGAGGTTGCTTTTGAAAAAAATTACAGCCGTTTCAGTGATTTAGCTAGACAAGATGAATCGGGTACGGGAACTAAAGATTTAAGAAATTAGGTAAGAAAATCTTGCCTTTTTTTGTTTAACACTAGTCAAATAACCAAAACAATAGTAAAATGAAAATAATGACGAAAAGAAAGGGAGAGTAAGATGTATCATCAGTATCGTGAAGGGTGGATTGAAGTTATCAGCGGTTGTATGTTTGCGGGGAAAACCGAAGAATTGATTCGTCGTGTCCACGTTTTAAACTATGCGAAAAAGAAAATTCAAGTATTTAAGCCGACAATTGATAATCGCTATAGCACAACCGAGATTGTTTCTCATTCAGGCGAACATATTCCTTGCCATAGTATTTTAAAACCACAAGATATTTTGAATATGATTGAAAGCGATGATGAGGTTGTGGTTATCGATGAGGCTCAGTTTTTTGATGAAAGTTTAATTGAAGTATGCGATTATTTAGCTGATACAGGCAAGCGAGTGATGGTGGCAGGCTTAGACACCGATTTTAGAGGAGAACCTTTTGGGGTCATGCCACAACTGTTGACGAAGGCAGAGTTCGTTACGAAGTTGACAGCCGTTTGTTCTAAATGCGGTGCGCCGGCGACTAGAACACAACGTTTGATTGATGGCAAGCCTGCCTCATTTGAGGACCCCGTTGTTTTAATTGGGGCTAAAGAGAGCTATGAGCCAAGATGTCGCCATTGCCATGAAGTTATTGATCGACCTAGGCATTTAAATATTAAACCGAAGAAGGAAGTCTAGTATATAATCTGGGAATAGACATCAAAGGCACTTTTGAGGCTGATTGGTTTATAAAAAATAAGGATAGGGAAAGGAAGAAGCCAATTTCGGATTGACTTCTTTTTGTTGTGTCGAACAGTGGCTTATGCTATGATAAACATGAGGTGAGATGATATGAAACAAATTTCTTTGTTAATTAAACCGGCTTCTTCTTTATGTAATATGCACTGTGCTTACTGTTTTTATGAAGATGTGAGTGCCAATCGTGAAAAAGCGTCAATGGGAATCATGAATGAAGAAACGATGAAAGCTTTAATAGATAAAACCTTGGCTTTAGATGTTGAGCAAGTGAATTATTGCTTTCAAGGTGGCGAACCGACAGTTGTGGGAATCGCTTATTTTAAACGTTTTATATCCTATGTCAATGAAACCAAACAAAACAAAACGATTACCTATGCCATTCAGACAAATGGTTTAGCCCTTGATGATGAATGGATTGATTTATTTAAGACGCATACTTTTTTAGTAGGTGTATCTTTAGACGGTATGTTGTCTAATCATAATCGTGTTAGAAAAGATCGTCAGGCAAATGGTACTTTCCAAACGATTATCAGAAATATTAAGAAATTAGAAAAGGCTCATATCCAATATAATATTTTGACTGTTTTAACACATGAGTTAGCCAAAAAACCAAAGGAGCTGTTTCAGTTTTATTTAGAGCATGAGTTTAATTATATTCAGTTAATTCCTTGTTTACCGACGCTTGAAGGTCATCAAATGATGGATAGATTCAGTTTGACACCTCATGATTTCGCAAATTTCTATAAAATCTTTTTTGATGAATGGTATCAGTTATATCTTAAAGGGAAATATATATCTATTACATTGTTTGATAATATCATTCCTATGTATTTGAATATTCCGCCTGAACAGTGCGGTATGTTAGGACGTTGTCATATGCAACTTGTTGTAGAGGGGAATGGAAATGTCTATCCTTGTGATTTCTATGTTTTAGATGAGTATTGTTGCGGTAATATCAATACCGATAGTATTCAAGAAATCATGAGCCACCAACGTGCGACACTTTTCTTAAATACGAAAAGAGAGCTTTGTCAACTTTGTGCAACTTGCCCATTTTATAAGATCTGTTATGGTAATTGTCGTCGATTGAGTGTTTGTTATTATGATGAGCATTATTGTGGTTATCAGGCGTTTTTAGCGTATAGTCATGATAAGATGTTAAAGGTTGCAAGCAGTTTGCGGCGTAGCTGATAGTTAAAATATTGCTTTTTGATTTTCAGACATTTCAAAAGTGCTTACATTTTTCAAAAGTCTATATAAAATGCCGAAATATATGAAAAAGAATTGAATATTAAATAGAAAACTGATATTAGTTAATGCCTTTAACCATTTTATCAGTTTTTTTATAATTTGTATAAAAAAGAAATATTTATTAAAATTCATATTTAGTTCACAATATTCGTTTATCATTATATGCGAAAAGGTGAGGCGTGATGAACCTCATTCTTCCCCGTAGCATAATAATGCTACTTTTTTTATCTGTTCATATCATATTCATAAAGCTAAGCTATAATCTATAGTGTCGAAAGACAAATCTTGTTATATGTGGTATGGCAATCTTCTTCTCCCCTTAATGTTGTCATACAAAAAAGACACGGCAGGTGTCTTTTTTATTGGAAAAGATTGTTTTTTTCAATGTTTGATAGTAGAATAGATGTGAATTGAAATTTTAATGAAGGTAGGAGAGTTCTGATGGCAAAAAATCAAAGAGGCATAGGCATTGTCATGTCTTATGTTTCCGTAGGAATCGGATTTTTGACAACATTGATATATACACCACTCATCAATAGAACCTTAGGTATGGAGGCTTATGGAGCATATGCTTGGGCTTTGTCTATTATTCAATACTTAAGTCTATTACAGATGGGACTGTATGCAACTTTTACACGCTTTTATTCACGCTTAAAAGAAAGAGGAGATAGAAAAGGCTTAGCTGAATTAAATGGTTTGTTTTTGTGTATCTATTTAATAATCGGTGTCATTGCCTTTTGTGCCGGTATGACTTTAATTAAAGCGATAGGCACAGTCATTCCTATTCCGCCTAATATCAGTGTTGATGAAGTTGATAAAATCAGAAGTCTGATGATTTTGATGGTCATCAATTTGAGTATTGATTTTCCAACTTATATTTTCTTATCCAATATTGTTGTCAGAGAGCAGTATTTCTTTGCCCGATTGATGAATATTGTTAAGCAAATTACCAGTCCGATGATCGGGATTCCCCTTTTATTGTTAGGTGTGGGAAGTGTTTCTTTAATTGTAGCGACCCTTTGTGCAACAGTTATCTTTGAAATCATGGCTATTTGGTTTTGTTTTAAGTTTATTCGGATTAAATTTCGTTTCGCTAAACCTAAAATGGCTTTTCTAAAAGAAATCTTTACCTTTTCGTTTTTTATCTTTTTAAACTTGGTTGTCGATCAGATTAACTGGAGTATTGATAAGAATATTTTAGGACTTTATGCGGATACGATTCAAGTAGGAATCTACACGAATGCCGATCAGTTAAGTCAGTATTTCTTCTCATTTGCCTCAACAATTTCAGATGTCTTTACCCCAAAGGTCCATCGCATTGTTGCTGCGGGGAAGGCTGATACCAATAAAGAATTAACCAAATTATTTACGCAAGTCGGAAGATTGCAGTTTATGCTTTTAAGTCTTATCACGATTGGCTTTATTGCGGTAGGACAACCGTTTGTGACTTATTATGCTCAAGGCTATATTGAAGTTTATTATATTGCGATTATTTTATTCTTTGCATCATTTGTTTCAGGTATTCAATACTTAAGTTTAGGTATTCTTCAAGCTAAAAATATGCATAAGTTTAAAGCTGTCTTCAATTTTATCGTTGTATTTTTAAATATGGCTATATCTATTCCTTTATGTATGAAATTTCAAGCTGTCGGAGCAGCTATCGGAACTTTGATAAGTAACTTGTTTATTAACGGCATCGTAATCAACTGGTATTATGCGACGCGAACAGGTTTAAATATGGGTTACTTCTGGCGAAATATTATCAGGCTATCAAGGGGGTTAATTTTCCCAATCATGATGATGTTTGGTATTTTGTTTGGGCTTCGTCCGGATAACTTTACGAAAATGATTATCGGGGGGCTTTTGATTTTGATTACTTATGCGGTTAGTATGTTGAAATGGGGCTTAAACCGTCATGAAAAACAAGTCGTATTTAGAACTCTTTCAAGATTGATGAAAAGATAGGAGATGCTTGATGAAATATTATGCAGTTAAAAAAGGACGTCAGGAGGGTATTTATACCTCTTGGGAGGAATGTCAAAAGCAAGTGAATGGTTTTCCTTCAGCCATTTATAAAAGTTTTACTAGCTTGGAAGATGCTGAAAATTATTTAACTTCCAGTCATGCAAAAGAAACAAGCGATGCTGATTGTGTGGCTTATGTTGATGGCAGTTATGATCATAGCATCTTAGCTTATGGGTCAGGGGTTGTGCTTTTTTATCAGCACCAAAAATATACCTTTAGTCAAATGAATAACGATCCTAATTTAGTGGAGATGCGAAATGTTGCAGGAGAAATAGAAGCGGCGATGTTAGCGATAGATTTTGCCTTAAAACACCACTGTCAGCACCTTGAAATATGTTATGATTATGCCGGTATTGAACATTGGTGTTTAGGAACATGGAAAGCAAATAAATTAGGCACTCAAGCTTATCAGCGTTATTGTCAAGAAGCTATGACATCATTGAAAATCAGTTTCAAAAAAATTAAAAGCCATTCTAATCATGCCCTTAATGATGAGGCTGATGAATTAGCTAAAAAGGCTTTGGGGTTGATTTGATGCGAGTTGTTCATACTTTAGAACCTATTTATGATAAGGCATCTAAAATTCTAATTCTGGGTACTATGCCTTCGGTAAAATCAAGAGAGCAGGCTTTCTATTACGCTCACCCGCAAAATCGCTTTTGGAAGATTATGGCACAGTTATTTGAATGTTCATTGGAAACGAAGGAAGAAAAAACAGCTTTTTGTCATCAACATCACATTGCCCTTTATGATGTCTTGGAAAGTTGCGATATTCACGGGTCAAGTGACAGTAGTATTAAAAATGCGAAGCCAAATGACTTGTGTGAGATATTACAAAATAGTCAAATTGAGATGATTTTTACGACGGGAAAGAAAGCGTACAGTTTATATCAAAAATATCAAGAGAAGCAAACCGGAATAGCGGCAATCTGTTTAGCTTCGCCTAGCCCTGCTAATGCGAGTAAGAAGCTAAAGGATTTGGTTGAAGATTATCAAGTGATTTTGAAATATACAGCCTAAAAAAATCTATGAGAGTGTTCATAGATTTTTTTAATGATAATAAATAGTATTGATTAGATGCGTAAAGATAAAACACGCCATTACCGATAAGCAATTGATGCTTAAACGTCAGATTGAGAGCTTTTTAGATGACTTCTCTTTTAGATTTAGTTGGTTTTGAAGGCTGATAGAACCAATAAACACTGCCATTAAAAGCAGGATTTCCGGTTAATGGATCAATCGGTATCTGAACGATGTTTTTACTAGGCTTATACCATTCTGCTTTTTGCTCTTGATTGATGTGTGTAGCAATTTCTTTAAAGATATTGCGACTATGATATTTATAAGTATTATCCAGTGGTTCATTTTCATCAAAACCTACCCAAATCGCAATGACAGCTTGAGGATTGTAAGCGACGGTCCAGCTGTCCCAATCCGACGTTCCGGTTTTAGCGGCATAAGTAGTGTCGGTTTTGTAATTCAACATAGTCGGAGATAAAACATCATCTAGTTTTTCGTCAAAGGAAGAAGTTAATAATTGGTTTAAAACCAAGCAAATATCTTCATCTAAAACTTGTTTTGATTTAATTTGATGCTGATAGAGAACCTTACCATTTTGGTCTTCAATTCTCTCTATACAGTAATCATCGTAAGATTCACCCAAACTAGCTAGACAGTTATACATATTAGCGAGCTTTAAGGGACTGGTTTCAACACAGCCTAAAGCTAAAGACGGGATAGCGGTGGCATTATCATAACCAAACATTTTTAAACGGTTGGAAAGGGTATTTTCACCTAAAAACAAATGGGTTTTAACGGCATAGATATTATCCGAGGTAGCAATCGCATCAAGCATGGTGATTTCTTTATTGGCATATAAATCATTATAATTTGTCGGGGCATATAGTTGATCATTAGAAAGACGGAAGGTTGTTTTTTCACTGACAAATTTTGTTGCGGGATTAAAGCCGTTTGCCAAAGCGTCGTAATAGAGAATCGGTTTTACTGTTGATGCCATTTGCCTTTCGGCCATGGTGGCACGGTTGTATTGACTGTCGCTATAATCTTTACCGCCTGCCAAGGCTAATAAAGCGCCACTGTTTGGTTCTATAATAACCACAGCTGTTTGAGCTTTCTCATCTTCTTTAAATGTTTGGCTAATACTTTGAGAAACTGCTTGTTGTGTTTTAGTATCTAAAGTCGTATAGACTTTTAAGCCGTTTTTAAGACAGTCATTTTCATCAAACCCTAATGAAGCCAATTCTTCAATCACTGCATCTTTAAAGTAGCCAAGTGTTTGATTATGATCTTCGTTTTGATTAAGTTTTAACGAAATGGGTAGACTAGAGGTTCGGGTATGTTCCTTTTCTGAGATGTGCTTGTTTTGATACATCGCATCTAAAACAAGTTTTTGTCTTTCCTTCACTAAATCGGGATTTCTGGTGGGAGAATAAAGCTCCGGTCCATTGATCATGCCGGCTAAAATACTAGCCTCATGTAAGTTCAGATTTTTGGCATCTTTACTAAAAAAATATTGCGCTGCATTTTGCACACCATAAATCCCGGCACCAAAATAAACGGTATTGATATAACCCTCTAAAATTTCCTCTTTACTGTAATGGGTTTCTATTTGCATCGTCAACCACGTTTCTTTAAGTTTTCTTTCCCATGTCTTATCATTAGTTAAAAAAAGGTTTTTAACATACTGCATCGAGATAGTGCTTGCACCTTGGGTAATTTCTCCCGCTTTAAGATTAGAGATAGCGGCACGCATAATACCGATGGGATCAAAGCCTTGGTGGTAATAGAAATATTTATCCTCAATATCAATGATGGCATGAAGGAAATCTTCGTTGACCTCATCTAAAGACACCCATTCACCGCTTTTTTCATTGACGGAAGCATAAAAAAGTTTGTCTTGATTGTCGTAAAGCTCTAAAGAATAATTCTTGCCTATTTCAGGTTTACCGGAAAGAAAAGCCCCAATGTAAAGCAAGATGATTAAACCGATACCTGATAAAAAGGCAAATCCTGTCATTTTTAAGATTTTTTTCACGAAACATACACCTCAAACTATACTTTTGACATGATTTTGATATAATATACTTCGGTGATAATATGAAAGAAATGGTAAAAATACGCTATCAATCAGTTATAAGTCATGAATCGGAAAAAATCAAAGATCATTGTGAAGTTGAAGCTGAACATTCCTACACTTTGACAAAAGAAGTTTGGTCATTTATTCACCCGACACATGGCAAAATTGAAATTGTGATTTGCGGTGATGATGTCAGTTTGACATATGGGATTTCGACGATGAAGCTTCGTTTAAATCAAAGCGTTGATGTTTCTTATGCGACGCTTTACGGCACGTTGCACATGACAAGTTATTTAAAAAAATGTATTGTTCAAAAGGATAAATTATCTATTGTCTATGAGCTTTATGATAGACAAGCTTTGATTTCTAAAAGCTATCTGAATATAACGCCGATAAATGCGTCTATATCGTAAAATTTTACTTTTTTTTACTTTCGATTTATGGTATGGTATATATGTTTATAAATGAATGAAGGAGGTTTAATATGTCGGTAAATAAAATTGAAATGACATTAAAACAAACCTTAGTCGATGCGGTTGTCAAAGGCGGCTTAAAAGACGAGGTTGATATAACAAAAGTTGTTATCGAGATTCCTAAAGATACAAAAAACGGGGATTATTCAAGTAATATTGCAATGCAGTTAACTAGGGAATTACGTCAAAATCCACGTATGATTGCAACAGCGATTATTGAAAATTTAGATTTAGAAGCGGGAAATATCGAACGTGTCGAAATTGCCGGACCCGGCTTTATCAATTTCTTTATGAAAGGTGATGCCTTGACTTCTGTCATCACAGAGGTTTTAAACGAAAAAGAGCATTACGGACACAGCCAATATGGTCAAGGCGAGAAATTCGATATTGAGTTTGTTTCGGCTAATCCAACCGGTGATTTACATTTAGGTCATGCACGTTGCGCGGCTTTAGGCGATAGTATTTGTCGTATTATGCAAGCAGCGGGTTATGATGTTACAAGAGAGTATTACATCAATGATGCCGGGAAGCAAATCGATAATTTAGCGTATTCTTTAAAGGCGAGATACCATCAAGCGTTCGGTATCGAACAAGCCTTACCTGAAGATGGTTATTACGGTAAAGATGTTAAGGAAATCGCTCAAAAGATTAAAGAAGAAGTCGGCGATCGTTACTTAAATGATAATAGCGATGAAGCCTATCAATTCTTTAGAAATATCGGTGTAGAAAAAGAGTTAGATAAGTTGAAAGAAGTTTTAGAAGATTTCGGTGTTCATTTTAATGTTTGGTTCTCAGAAACAACCTTGTATCGTGAAAATAAGATTGAACCGACATTGCAACGTTTAAAAGACGGGGGCTATACTTATGAACAAGATGATGCTTTATGGTTAAAAACGACCGAATTCGGCGATGATAAAGATCGTGTTTTAATTAAGAGCGATGGTTCATATACATACTTAACACCTGATATTAGCTATCATTTAAACAAGTTCGATCGTGGTTATGATAAATTAGTTGATTTATTAGGAGCTGACCACCATGGTTATATTGCACGTATGAAAGCGGCTATTCAGGCTTTAGGCTATAATGCGGAACAATTAAACATTGATATTATTCAAATGGTGCGTTTAGTCCGTGACGGTCAAGAAGTTAAAATGTCAAAGCGTACCGGTAATGCGGTTACCATTCGTGATTTGATAGATGATATCGGAGTAGATGCGACACGTTACTTCTTCGCATCGAAAGCCGGCAGTTCAATGTTTGACTTTGATTTAGATTTAGCAGCCAGCAAATCGAATGATAACCCTGTATATTATGCTCAATATGCTCATGCAAGAATGTGTTCGATTGAAGCATTAGCTAACAAGGCAGGCATTGAAACAGCTAATCATTTTGAAAAAGTTGTTAGTCCTAAAGAAATCGAATTACTAAAACATATCAATGAGTTCAGAAATGTTATTATTGATGGGGCAACACAGCGAGCACCTCATAAAATTGCAACTTATATTCAACGATTAGCTACTTTATTCCATAGTTTCTATAATGAATGTAAAGTAGTTGATGAAAATGATAAGGAATTAAGCAGTCAGCGTTTAGCCTTAGTTGCCGCAACTAAGATTACTTTAAGAAACGCATTAGATTTAATCGGTGTATCGGCACCTGAAAAGATGTAGGAGGAAAAAATATGGATATGTCACAAATGTCAATGGTAGATGTTGCTTTTGAATTGATGAAAAAAAAGAGAAAAGAAGTTGAATTTGCAAAATTATTTACTGAAGTAAGTGAAATCAAAGGTTTTACACCTGAAGAAGCAGATGAAAGAGAATCCTTATTCTATACAAACATTACAATGGACGGACGTTTTATTACGCTAGGTGAAAATCGTTGGGATTTACGTGAACGTCATAAGTTTGAAAATGTGCATATTGATATGAACGATATTTATGCAGATTATCAAGATGATGAAGAAAACTCAAGTGAAGAGGATTTAGATGAAGAGATAGAAGAAGAGGAAGATGAAGGCATCGCTTCGGAAGATTCTTACGACGATGAATAAAATATGATAATAGGCTTGTTTTCCTATTAGGGAGCAAGCTTTTTATTTTTGCAATTTTTTTGCATCGAGATGATTGAAAATGTGATAGAATGGATATTGTGAGGTGAGCGTATGGTTAAAATATTGATTGTAGAAGATGACAAGCATATTGCCAAGATGATTGAAACAACATTGATGATGGGCAATTACACAAGTGAGCTATGTCTTGATGGGGCACAGGCAGTTGAAATGATTCAAAAAAATCATTATGATTTGATTTTATTAGATGTGATGTTACCTCATCTTGATGGGTTTGAAGTGTTAACGCAAATACAAGATGAACATATTCCGGTTATCTTTTTAACAGCACTTCAAGAGGTGACGGATAAGGTTAAAGGTTTAAGATTAGGGGCAGAAGATTATATTGTTAAGCCATTTGAGTGTTTAGAATTACTAGCTCGAGTTGAAGTAGTTTTAAGGCGTGTTAATAAAACAAAGCAAATCTATCGTTTTGAACATATTGAGTTAAATGTCAATCAACATATCGTTACAAGTCATGGCAAAAATATTGATTTAACCCCTAAAGAATTTGAGGTTTTGCTTTATTTTTTACAAAATGTAGATATTGCGATTACGAAAGAAAGACTGTTAGCTCAAATATGGGGATATGATTTTATTGGAGAAAGTAGGACTGTCGATATTCATGTTCAACAAGTGAGAAGAAAATTAGGCTTACAAAAGCAGTTGATTACAATTCCTAAATTAGGATATCGCTTAGAAGGAAAAGCATCAAATGAAACTAAAGGTTAAAGTTTTTCTTGTTACGATGGTATTGGTGGTACTTTCTATTAGTATAACGGTAATTACTATCTTACAAATCAATTTTAATACCTTACTGCAACGTGAACGTGAACAAGCAGTCATTAGACAAGATTATTTAATTGGGAGTATAACAAATCAGATTGCTGTCCAAAAGATCAGCTATCATCAAGTATCAATGGATCAAGCGGATTTACAGAAGATGATTAGTGATTTATCGACTTCGCAATTTGATATGTATCATTTAAAAGTGTTAATGAAACAAGGTGATCAATACGTTGTCGGAGAAGATCATACTATTTTAGATCAACAATCCGATTTATTGCAAAGGCTTGAGGACAGTCGCTCTATCTTTACCGATATTTGCGAAGATGACGGCAGGACTTATTTATTAGCGATATGCAATTTAACTTTGGAAAATGAAGTTTATGTATTAGCGACTATTTCAGATATTTCCGATCTTTTCTCACAATATACGCATCAGGTCATTTTAGTGTTGATTATCAGTTTAGTTTTAGCCTCATTATTGGCTATTATTCTATATTTTTCACTCAATTATTTACTTAATCCATTAACGAAACTTAATCAATTGATTTTACGGATTGCTAATGGCGATTATGATTTACGCTTAGAGGAAAAGGGCAGTGTTGAGTTTGAAGAATTAGCTGATAATGTCAATATGATGAGCGAGGCGATTAGGTCTAAGACAGAAATGCTTGAAGAATTAGCTGATAACCGTCAACAGTTTATTAACCATTTTGCCCATGAAATGAAAACGCCGTTAACTTCTATATTAGGTTTTGCAGATATTCTCAGATTAAAAAAAGATGTGGCGGAAAGTGAACGCCAAGAATATGCCAGCATTATCAGTGAAGAAGCCACAAGGTTAAAAGTATTATCAAGTAAGCTTTTAGAATTGGTAACGACTAATGATCAAATGCTTGAAATGCGTCCGGTTTCCTTAAAAGCACTGTTTACGGATATTTGGCAAAGTATGCAACCCCTCTTGGCTCGTAAGAAAGTGAGCTTAATTATAAAACCATCTGATTTAATACTTATCTGCGATAAATATTTAATAAGTTCGATGCTTTATAATTTGATTGATAATGCTTATAAGGCTTCTTTTGAAAACGGTATAATCTATTTGAAAGCTTATCAAGTAGATCAACATACGGTTTTAGAGGTCAAGGATAATGGGAGAGGCATGAGTGAAAAAACTATACGTCACGCCTTAGAACCTTTCTATATGGAGGATAAGGCACGTTCAAGAAAAAACGGTGGCAGTGGGTTAGGGTTGGCTTTATGTGCTAAAATTGCCGATGCCCATCACGCTAAGTTATATATTGAAAGTCAGCTTGGAAAAGGCACAAGTATTTATATTGAATTCAGAAAGGAGCAGGGTGATGAAGTATAAAAAGTTTCTATCTATTATAAGTGTAGTGAGCATACTTTTTGGCGCTTTTTTTACCATTCGCCAATTGACAAGGAAAGAACGTTATCATGGAATTGTCGAACATGAAGATAGTACTGCTCCGATTTTTGAAGTTATGAAAGAAGGACAAGAGATTACTTTTCCTATTTGGAAACACTATAATCAAAGTTTACCTGCGTATCAAAATAGCCAACTGACAATGGCAGATAGTATGACTTTTTTATATAATATCGAGCGTTTTGCGGAGGTGGTTATTGAGGAGAAATTCGACATTTTGACAAGATTTAGAACCTTGCAAAAAGATGGCGCTGAATATCTGTTTTATAAAGGCGAAATCACTAAAGATTTAAGTCTTAGCATGGCTTATATGGATAGTCCCTCTGGCAAGAGTTTATATTTTCATACCTATCGACCCAAAGCTTATGCTCCGACAACCGATGATTTTAAGAATGCAAATAAATGGCTTGTCAGTTATCACGAAGCATTTTCTATGGTGGATAAAGAATTTGAAGGTGGGGATTTACCTTTTCAAATGTACGACAATCCGTTTGAGATATTTAATGTTTTATTTCGAGAATATTTGTTTCCTATGTTTAGTGAATTTTTATGTGAAATCCCTGAATTTAATGTTGATTTTTATTATGCTGATTACTATACCGTTATTTATGAACAAGAACTATTGCTAGTGTTTCAAACGCAAGATATTGATTATATGCTGTTTTATGATATTACTTTAAATAGAATCACCGGATTTTGCATTTCTTTTGCAAATTGATGAATACTTCTTGTCATCTTGCTTCATATAATTGAAGCCGAGGTGATAGAGATGAAGAGTTTTGGTAAAGTGATTATGATTGGCGTTGTGCTTGCTGGTATTATTATCAGGAAAGATATGGATAACAAGGATATAGTTAATGTTAATATTTCAAAAAGCGGAGAATATTGTACGCTTAATGTACCATATATCAATCAATTAGAAAAATATCCGACCGGCTGTGAAAGTGTCAGTAGCGTTATGGTATTGCAATATTTAGGGTATGATATAAGTGTTGACACATTTATTGATGATTATTTGCCTAGAGGAAAAGAGCCCTTTGACAATGGATCCGGTTTAGTAGGGGATAGTTACAATAGCTTCTTTTTAGGAAATCCATATACTGCGTCAGGATTTGGCTGCTTTGCTCCGGTTATTGAAAAAGCCCTTAAACAAATCGTTGATGGGAAGCACGAGGTTGAAGTTTTGTATCACCAAAGCTTAGAAAGTCTATGTCATCAGTACATTGATGAAGACATTCCGGTTATTTTATGGGCAACGATGTATATGCAAGCACCGGTTGAGGCTTTTGACTACATGGATTGGTCAACCGGAGAAATGCTGACCTGGATTCAACCAATGCATTGTTTAGTCTTAACCGGCTATGATGAGAATTATTATTATTTCAATGATCCTATGGTTGATGCCAACACTAAATATTTAAAAGCTGATGTAGAAGTAGCTTATAGAGGGTTAGGAAGTCAAGCCATTGTAATCTTATAAAGTTTAAAGAACCAAAATAGTCAAAAACTGTTTTGGTTTTTTGTTTGAGGAAGCGGCTTATGAAAAAAAGGCGGAGTACTGTTATTGATAAAAAAAGCAAAAAAACACTTGAATAATTGTTCATATAAGTATATACTAAACGTATGAATAAGTATTCATGTATTGAAGGGAGATGTCAAAATGGAAAAAGTTTATCAAATCAAAGGCTTAGATTGTGCTAATTGTGCAGCTAAAGTTGAAAAAGCTTTAAGTCAGATTGATGGTTTTGAAGATGTATCACTTAATTTTATGAAAGAACGTTTAACGATTGTAACCGGCCGTTTAGATGTTAAAGAAGTAGCTATGGCTTGTATTCAAAAAGTGGAAAGCGGCGTAACGCTTACGGAGTTACCTGTTTTAAAAAAGGCTACTTCAAGTCAGCGTGTTTTCTTATTAGAGGGGATTGACTGTGCTAACTGTGCAAGAAAGGTTGAGCAACGTACGGCTAAGTTAGATAAAGTTGAAGATGTGTCTGTCAACTTTATGCAAAAGAAATTGTATTTAAAATCCAGTCGCCAAGACTTAGTGGCAGAAATTCAAAAAATTTGCGATGGTGTGGAAAGTGGCATGAAAGTTAAGGAAGTTAAGAAATTAGCTTTATCGCAAGGCAAAAAGAACGCTTCTTTCAAAACAGTCCCTTCATTCCATCAACAGATTTTTGTGGTTGAGGGCTTGGATTGTGCTAACTGTGCAAGAAAGGTAGAGGAAAGCGTCGCTAAATTAGAAGGAGTTAAAGAAGCTCAACTCAACTTTATGCAAAAACGTTTATATATCACATCATCTAAACAATATACTAAAGAAGATATTCAAAATGTTGCTCAAGTTGCTGAGCCTGAGGTTGTGGTTTTAACATTAAATGATTTGAAAAAGTGCGAAGTCAAAGCGGAAGAGCAAGTTGACGCAAAGAAAACATTCAATTGGAAGTTTGTGATTTTAGCTGTTGTTTTTGCGGTAAGCTTAATATCAGCTATGATATTTAAAGAGGAGTCTTATCATTTTGTTTTTTGGATTATCGCTTACTTAACGATTGGCTATAAAGTTTTAAAAACAGCTTTAATGAATATGACAAGGGGGCAGGTTTTTGATGAAAACTTCCTCATGGCATTAGCGACATTAGGAGCATTAGCGATTCAAGAATACCCAGAAGCAGTGGCGGTTATGGCCTTTTATCAAATTGGGGAATATTTTCAAGGAAAAGCGGTTGACTCAAGTCGTCGTTCCATTGAAGAACTCATGAATATCCGTCCTGATTTTGCTCGTGTCATTCGTCAAAAAGAAGTTTATGAAGTTGATCCTTCAGAGGTGGAAGTCAATGAGCAGATTGAAATTCGTCCCGGAGAACGTGTGCCAATGGATTGTATTGTGATTAAGGGACAAAGCATGGTTGACACATTTAGTATTACCGGTGAATCCGTTGGACGCCAAGTGAGTGAGCATAGTGAATTAGTCAGTGGTTTTGTCAATCAAAGTGGGACTTTAATTGCCCAAGTTACAAATCGCTATGAAGATTCTGCGGTTAGTCGTATTTTAGATTTAGTGGAAAATGCCACTAACAAGAAAGCTAAAACGGAGAAAGTCATTACTCGCTTTGCAAGAATCTATACTCCGGTTGTAGTTATTTTAGGTCTAATCATCGCCTTAGTTGTACCGACAATCTTTCATTTAGATTATAGTACTTGGATTTATCGTGGTATGATTTTCTTGGTTGTGTCATGCCCATGTGCTTTGGTGCTGTCAGTTCCATTAGGTTATTTTGCGGGTATCGGAGCAGGTAGTAAGAACGGTATTTTAATTAAAGGAAGTAATTATTTAGAAGCTTTGGATAAAGTCGATACCATTGTTTGTGATAAGACAGGCACTTTAACTAAAGGGAAATTTGAAGTGATGCAAGTCAATACAACTATGGACGAAAAACAGTTCATGACCTATGTCGCTTATGCTGAGTCTAATTCTCATCATCCGATTGCTCAATCTATTTTAAAGACTTATGATGAAAAAATTGATCGAGCACGCATGACTTTAAATGAAGAAGTTGCGGGTATGGGTATTCATGCTGTGGTTGATGGTAAAGATATTTATGTAGGTAACAGTCGTTTAATGGAAGCTCGAAACATCGATTATGAAGTTGTTCAAAGTTATGGTAGTATTGTCTATGTGGCTATTGATCATCAATTTGCGGGAAGCGTTGTTGTGGCAGATCAGTTAAAAGATGAAACTAAGCAGACGATTAAAGATTTGCAATCTTTAGGTATGAAAGTTGTCATGTTGACAGGTGATGTTAAGGAAACGGCTTTAGCTATCGCTCAAGAATGTGGCATTGATGAAGTTCGCTATGAACTATTACCTGATCAGAAAGTTAGCTGTGTTGAGGATTTAGGTGAACACGTTGCGTTTGTCGGCGATGGTATTAATGATGCACCTGTATTGGCTCGTTCAAGTGTCGGTATTTCTATGGGCGGCTTGGGAAGTGATGCAGCAATAGAGGCAAGTGATATTGTTTTAATGGACGATCAACTTCACAAGATTGTAGATAGCATTAAACTAGCAAGACGTACAAAGCGGATTATTAAACAAAATATTGCTTTCTCTTTAGGCGTGAAAGGATTAGTTATGATTTTATCTGTCTTTGGTTTATCTAGTATGTGGCTAGGTGTCTTTGCCGATGTTGGTGTAGCTTTTATTGCCGTGGTGAATAGTTTAAGAATTTTAAGGGACTAATTGTCCCTTTTTTTATTTTATGATATCAAAAAAATCGAGTTATTTTAACTCGATTTCAATTACTGTATCAATGGCATTTGGTAAAGTGGCACGATCGGATAACTTCACAAAGACCACATCAGGATAATTGTTGACTGTCCAATAATCCATTGGTTTGATTTCTGTGCCATCAGATAAAAGACGCAATTTCTTAATTCTATCTTTTGGAATGCCGTAAAGTGGAATACCGCCAATGGCATTTTCCATAACGTGATAGTAGACAAATTTACCGTTTTGGGTTAAGCGCCCATTTTCCGGCTTAGCGAACTCGCTTGTCTTACCACCATATATGGATTTGCTGTAATCGTGCATCCATGTGGCAATTTTTTGAAGAATCGCAACTGATTCTTTAGGAATTTCGCCTCGGGCATTTGGCCCGACATTCAGCAACATATTACCGTTTTTACTGACGCATTCAACTAATTTCTTGATAATTGTCGAAGCTTCTTTGAAGTTATGGTCGTGAGCGACATAGCCCCAATTATCGTTCATTGTAATACAAGCTTCCCAAGGGACAGGCTCGCCTAATTCGTTTTGAATCCCATGAGGTGGAATGACTTGTTCGGGGGAAACGTAATCACCCGAATAAGGTAGCGGATTAGTAGTCGCAATTGAACCGAATCCCTCACCGCTAACTTCTAAACGGTTGTCTAAAATAATATCGGGTTGTAGACGGCGAACCATTTCCACTAACTTTGTTGCCTCCCAATAATCACCACGTTTGTCATCATATGAGAAATCAAACCACATCATGTCTAGCTTACCATAGTTGGTACATAATTCTTTAACCTGATTGTGCATAAACTCAAGGTAATTTTTAAAATTAACCGGTTTATCAAAGTCTTTATGGTTGCGCATTGGCGCGTGGCGATCATGATACTGTTCAAAATCAGGGTGATGCCAATCAATGATAGAAAAATATAGTCCAACACGAATCCCTTCTTCTCTAAAGGCTTCTAAAAATTCTTTGACAATATCTCTTTTAAAAGGTGTATTCGTTACTTTAAAATCAGTGTAAGCACTGTCGTATAAACAAAAACCATCATGGTGCTTAGCCGTTAAAATAGCATATTTCATTCCGGCTTCTTTTGCTAATTTAGCCCAAACTTTAGGTTCAAAGTGATCGGGGTTAAATTCTTCAAAAAAGGGCAAGTATTCTTCCTCGGGCATTTCTTCCACGCTTCTAACCCATTCACCTCGTGCGGGAATGGCGTAGAGTCCCCAATGAATAAACATTCCAAAGCGGTCATGACAGAACCACTGCATTCTTTTTTGATAAGCTTCTTTATTAAACATAGAATCCTCCTATTTAGTGGCAAAATGATAAACAGCACCGATTATATTGGCATCGTTATGATATTTACAAGTGCGTACGATTGGTCGAATATGGGCAATCGGAATTTCTTTAAAAATGACATCTAACCTTTGATTGATTTGGTCAACTAAATCATCACGTGCCGAAACACCACCGCCAATGACGATAACTTCAGGGTCATAAGTATATTGCAAGTTGTAAATACCCATGGCCATATAATAATAGAAGCGATCGACTTCTTCAAAATAGATGTTGTCTTCAGCGACATGGTCAAAAATCTCAGCACCATCTAAACTGCTAGGGTCAACATTTTTGCGTTTAGCGACACGATTGACTAAAGCAATCGTTGAACCGACATCGCTCCATGTTGAGAATTTTTTATTGACTTCATCAAAAATCATAATTTCATAGCCATATTCACCGCCATGTAAATGGACTCCACGGTGAATTTTTTTATCTTTAATGACAGCTCCGCCGATTCCCGTTCCACTTACGACAAACATACTGTCTTCTACATCGCTGGCATTACCGATCCAAACTTCTGCTAGGGCTGCGCAGTTAGCATCATTTTCCATTTCAACACGTAAATTAGTGCGTATTTCTAAATCTTTTTTGATATTTGGTCCGTGAATATAAGGTAAAGCGCTAGAACCGCCGATGATACCTGTGTTGCTGTCAACTGCCCCAGGCAAGCTCATAGAGATTCCTTCAACTTGTTGCTTGTCGGTCGCGATGTTGACAATGTTGTCTATAAGAAGATAAAACCTCTCTAATGATGTAGGTGTTTTAGCTTTCCAGTTATGACTTATATTTCCTTTTTCATCAACTAATGCGGCTTTGATAGATGAGCCGCCAACATCAATCCCAATATAGTATTTCATAATAACCTCCCGTTTTCTTTTTTTAATTTATTATAGCTAGATTTTTTACAGAATGCAATTTATTGCTGATAACGTTTTTTGATAATTTCGATACAGCCCTCAATCCCAAATTTAGAACTGTCTAATGTAATATCATAGTTGGCAAGATGACCCCATTTTTTATTGGTGTAATAATTGTAATAGGTCGCACGATTTTTATCAATATGATAAACCTTTGATTTTGTATCGCCATCATCATCGTGATATTCCTCTTTGATTCGCACCATGCGATCTTGTAAAGGGGCATGGACAAAAACACGCAAAATATCAGGTTGATCTCTTAGAATATAATCAGCACAGCGTCCGATGATGACACAGCTTTCCTTGGCTGCTTCACGAATAACTTCCGACTGAATCAAGAAGACTTGGTCATTTAAAGATAAATCATTAGGGCTGATAGATGAAGAGAACATTGATAAAAAGTATGAGATAGGGTGTTGGGTTTGTTGCTCTGTTTTTTCAAACAGCGATATATCAAAGCCACTTTCCTTACATGAACGTAAAATGATTTCCCGATCATAAAACGGAATACCTAAATCTTTAGCTAATTTTTCACCGATAGCTCTGCCACCTGAACCATATTCACGACTGATTAAAATCACTTTTTTATTAGACATAATTACCCTCCTTATCTGTAAGCGTATTCACAATTATATTATAAGCGATAAAGTGGATAAAAGAAAGTGAAAAAAGGATTTTCGTACTCTGAAAAAAATGATATGATACAAAGTGTGTAAGGGAGGCTTACAAAAATGAAATATGAAGCGATTATTTATGATTTAGATGGAACATTATTAGATACAATTGCCATGAATATGTATCCGTTAATCAAAATTATTAAAGAGGAGCTAGGTATTGAAAAGACGTTTGAAGAAGTGAAACATTGTTTTTCAATGACCGGTAAACAGACCCTTGACTATTGGGGGATTGATTATGAACGCGTATATCCTAGATGGGTTCAATATGTCAATGAATATGAAAAAGGAGCTGTTCCTTTTGAAGATGTTGTCCATATACTTAAGTTATTTAAAAAGGCGGGGATCAAACAAGCGGCTTGTTCAGCCAAAACGTATGCCCAATATGAGATTGATATGCAAATTGATAATTTAAAAGACTATATGGATACTGTCGTTTTATTTGAAGATACAAAAAAACATAAACCCGATGCCGAGCCGCTATGGCTATGTGTTGAAAGATTGGGAATTTCTCAAGATAAGGTTTTATATGTCGGTGATGCTTTAGCCGACGGCTTGGCTTGTCAGTCTGCCGGTATCGATTTTGCTTGGGCAAAATGGGCGGGTATTGAAGTAGAAAATATGCCTAAAGCCAAGTATGTGTTACATTCCGTTAAAGATTTATGGGAGTTGATGCAAGATGAATAGATTTTTAGGGCATTTCAAAACAATTACCCGCCATAAGCTAAAAGTGATGAAAGTTTGTTTTAAGATCGGTTTATATAAACAAGGGCTACTACATGACTTATCTAAATATAGTCCGATTGAATTTTTAGTTGGTGTTCGCTACTATCAAGGTTATCGCAGTCCGATCGACAAAGAGAAAGAAATCAAGGGCTATTCGCAAGGCTGGTTACATCATAAAGGTCGTAATCGTCATCATTGGGAGTATTGGCTGGATTTTGACAGTCATAAGCAATTAAAAGGTATGCCAATGCCTAAAAAATATATTGCGGAAATGTTTTGTGATCGTGTTGCCGCTTCTACTATTTATTTGAAAGAAAAATATACAGACGGAAGTCCTTTAGATTATTTTTTGAATAGTCAATATTACATTATCATGCACCCGCAAACCCAAGCCACCATTGAAAGATGGTTACGGCTTTTGGCTGAAAATGGTTTGGATAAAACTTGTGCTATCATTAAACAAGAATTAAAAGAAGATCAAAAAAGATAGAGTTGATTTTGATAACGCTCTATCTTTTTAATTATTTTCTATAAAAGTGGCAGTCATTTCAATCCAAGCTGTTTTAAATCCGCTTGTATAAGCATTGCGTTTAGAGGCAATATTTCCCCATGCACAGCAATAGAAAGGGACTTTGCCATGGCGAATGATTTCACAGGCAAGTTGGCTTGTTAAACTAGCAGCAATTCCTTGGTGGCGATATTCAGGTAGGACATCAATGCCGATTTGCCACATTTCTTCACCGTCCATTGAGCAAGCGGCTAAACCAATCAAGCGCTCACCATCATACGCACCTACACCTAAAACATCTAAGTGTGCTCTACTGGCACATAAAGCATTGGACCATGTATCAATATATAAATCTTTAAAATCTGCTTGGTGAAGAATCTTTGTTTCGTATGCACAAGCAAGAGGCTTTAAAAGTTTTAAATCAGGCAAAAAATATTCGGATAAATAAGCAACTTGCATTTGCTTGGTTTTAAGAAAATCGTTGAGTTTTAAAAGTTGAGGAGTTTCAAAGGCTCTGTAGTTAGGGTATTGTTCAATATAAGCCTTGACTTCATCTTGAATTTTTTCATGACAAGAAGCCACGATATTATGACCGTAAGTAATCAGCTGACAGCTCAAAGGAAATTCATAGCATTTTTTAGCTTTGGGGTGGGGCTTGGCGATTGTCAAGACATTGTCATGTTTTAAAAAATCTTGGGGTAAGCAATTAAAATCATAAGCCGATTGTTGCAAAGCCTGTTGCTTGATATATTGTTGTTGCATGAAATTCCCTCCTTAAATTAGTTTTTTAAATTATAGCATTTTTTACCCGGAACGTAAATGATATTATCTATCAGCTATCTTATGCTCAAAAAATAGGAAAACGCAACTAAAATTTAGTAAATATATTAGATGTATTTTAGTAAATAATAATATTATTTAGTAAAAATATTGACATCAGTTACTAAAGTGATAAAATGAAATTAAGGAGGAAAAGGGTATGAATCATGAAATCAATAGACTTATTCATTTTGCGTTAGAGCATCGCTTGATAGATGAAAATGATATGGATTATGCGATTAACTTATTGTTAGAGGTGCTTTGTTTAGATGATTTTGAGTATGAGGAAATCGACGAGCATTTAGAAACAGCTACGCCTATTTTAGAAAACATTTTAGCTTATGCCGTTCAAGAACATCTCATTGAAGATAGTGTAACAGCTAAGGATTTGTTTGATACAAAAATAATGAACTGCTTGATGCCTAGACCCAGTGAAGTCATCAAAAAGTTTGAACAGTTGTATCAAAAATCTCCTCAAGAAGCAACAGATTACTATTATCATTTATCTATTGCTTCTAACTACATTAGAAAAGCACGAACAGATCAAAATATTGGCTTTAAAAGGTTTTATCGGTACGGTGAAATGGAGATAACCATCAACTTATCTAAGCCGGAAAAAGATCCTAAAGAAATTGCTAAGGCGAAATTAGTTAAAACAAGTGGGTATCCTAAATGTTTATTATGTAAAGAAAATGTTGGGTTTGCGGGAGATTATAATCGACAAGCTAGGCACACACATCGCATTATCCCGCTTTGTTTAGATGGAGACGATTACTTTTTACAATACTCACCTTACGTTTATTATAACGAACACTGCATTGTCTTTAATAAAATCCATCAGCCGATGCAAATTCATCGAGCTACCTTCCAACATTTATTATCATTTGTAGAAAAATTCCCTCATTATATGTTAGGTTCAAATGCTGATTTACCGATTGTAGGAGGGTCTATTTTAACGCATGATCATTTTCAAGGAGGAAGCTATACGTTCCCGCTTGAAAAGGCAAAAGTTATTAAGACATTGGCATTAAAGCGTTATCCGGATTTGAAAATAGAAATTCTATATTGGCCATTGGCGACTATTCGTATAACTTCCAGCCATCAGCAAGCTATCGTTGACTTTTCTGATGATTTGTTGCAGGCATGGAAACAGTATTCGAATGAAGCATTAGACATTATCTCGCATAGTGGAAATATACCTCATAACACAATTACACCAATTGCCCGAATGGAGCAAGGGATCTATCAAATGAATTTAGTCTTACGAAATAATCGTACCAATCAACAATATCCAGATGGTATTTTTCACCCTCACCCTCATTTGCATCATATCAAAAAAGAGAATATCGGTTTGATAGAAGTAATGGGATTGGCGATTTTACCGGCACGTTTAAAAGAGGAGTTAAAATGTTTAAGAGAATGCCTATTGCATCAACAAAGCCTCCAGGCTTATCCATGTTTAGAAAAACATCGGGATTGGTATTGTGAATTAGAGCGGGGACATACCATTACCCAAGAAAATGTCGATGAAATTTTGGCAGAGGGCTTAACGCAGAAGTTTGTGGAAGTTTTAGAAAATGCCGATGTTTTTAAAATGGACCAAACAGGAATTGAAGCATTGGTAAGTTTTGTTCAATCATTAGATAGGGAGGGATAGTAATGATTAGCGTTATTTCTCAAATAGATGAGAAGATTGATTTAATTGAAATGAAAAGCGATGCGTTAGAAATTGTCGTATCTAATTACGGTTGTACGATTGTTAAGGTATTGATGAAGGACAAAGATGGTCAAGTTGGTGATGTTGTTTTAGGCTATGATGATTTTACTTCTTACCAAACATCAGACGGTTATTTAGGGGCTTTGGTTGGACGCGTTGCCAATAGAATTAAAGCCGGTAAGTTTACTTTAAATCAACAAGAATATACCTTAGCTATCAATAATGGGCCTAATCATTTACATGGGGGGATTAAAGGTTTTAGCTATCAGACTTTTGATTACACCATTAAAGATGAACAGACGATTGAATTTCATTATTTGTCTAAGCATCAAGAGGAGGGCTATCCCGGTAATCTTGACTTGAAGGCAATTTATACATTGATTCACGATACTTTAAAGATTCAGTATTTAGCGACTTGTGATGAAGATACTTTGATCAATCTTACAAATCACTCTTATTTCAATCTCTCCGGTAAAAAAGAAAGTATTGACGGACATCTTTTGCAAATCAAAGCAGATCAATATGCCTGTGTTGATTTAGATGGCTTAACAACCGGAGAGTTCAAAAAAGTTAAAGGCACAGCATTTGATTTTAATACACCTGCTTTGATTGGTGAGCGTGTTAAACAAAATGATGAGCAGTTAATTGTAGCTAAAGGTTTTGATCACCCGTTTATTTTCACGGCAAAAGAAAATCAGGTCATTTTAGAACATGAAGCAAGCGGCAGAAGATTAACGGTATCAACTTCTTTGCCACTAGCTCAAATTTATACAGCTAATTATTTAGACGGGCGTTTGGGTAAATACGGCAAGCATTATGAGGCTAGAGATGGCATTTGTATTGAAACACAGTATTTACCCGATGCCATTCATTTAGAACAACAACCGACAACCATATTAAAGAAAGGGGAATTGTATGATGAAACAACATCATATCAATTTGAGGTAATTAAGTGATGAAAAAAGCAAGTTCAGTCATTCAGAAAATTAAAAATAAGCAGTATCAAACATTATTTCAGGATATTTATGTTGATGAAGATTTAATTGACACACAGTCTTTACGTTATATTGAAGCAATCGAAAAGTTTATGGCTCTATATGGCGATCAAGATATTACCATTTTCAGTACCCCGGGTAGAAGTGAGGTTTGCGGTAATCATACAGATCATCAGTGTGGTGAGATTTTGGCAGCTGCTATCAATTTAGATATGATTGCGATTGTCGGAAAAGCACTAGACAAAATTAAAATCTTATCTGATGACTATGACCTTCAGCCAATCCTTCTCAATGATTTAGAAAAAAAAGCAGAGGAAGAAGAAACTTCGGAAGGCTTAATTCGCGGTGTCTTGGCAAGGTATCAAGATTTAGGTTATCAAATCGGTGGCTTTAATGCTTATATGACTAGTGATGTCTTACAAGGATCAGGCTTATCTTCATCTGCGACATTTGAAGTGATGATTGGTACGATTTTATCCGGTTTGTATAATGAAATGCGCATTGATCCGGTCGTGATTGCACAAGTCGGGCAGTATAGTGAGAATGTTTATTTTGGAAAACCATGCGGTTTAATGGATCAAAGTGCGTGTTCGGTTGGTGGTTTGATTCATATTGATTTTAAGCATAATGAAGCACCGATGGTGAATAAGTTAGAAGTAGATTTTTCACATTTTAAGCATAGTTTATGTATTGTCGATGTCCATGCGTCGCACGCTGATTTGACAGCTGACTATGCGTCTATTCCTTATGAAATGAAAGAAGTAGCCCAATATTTTGGTAAGCAGGTTTTAAGAGAAGTTGATGAAAAAGATTTTTATGCTTCTTTACCGACTTTAAGAGAAACCTTGCAAAATGACCGAGCTATTTTAAGAGCTATCCATTTATTCGAAGAAAACAAAAGAGTAAGAAAGGCTGTTGACACTTTAAACGTAGCTGATTTTGAGGCATTTAAAACAGTTATTCAATCCTCAGGTGCAAGTTCTTTTAAATATCTGCAAAATATCTATTCTAATCATGATACATCTTGTCAGGCTGTTTCTATCGCCTTGGCATTATCAGAAAAGATATTAGGAACTCATGGTGTTTGTCGCGTTCATGGTGGAGGATTTGCGGGAACAATTCAAGCTTTTGTCCAAGATGATTTTGTGACAACATATAAAGCCGAGATTGAAAAATACTTTGGTTCAAACGCTTGCCATGTATTGAAAATTAGAAAATATGGTGGGATTAAGGTCATTGATTAAATGTTCGATAGCCTAAACCAAAAACAAAGAGTAGAAAATTCTACTCTTTTTAATGTGGCTAAATTGGGGTTATCCATCTATTTTTGTAATATAAAAAGAAGCTATACGCTTATAGACATCATAAAGTCTATTTGTTATAGCTTCTTATGTGAATTAAATTGAATTAAGCTTTACCGATGCAACCGAATAATTCCATTTTTTCTTTAACACAAGCTTTAATAGCTTCAGCACCTGGAGCTAATAATTTACGAGGGTCAAATCCTTTACCTTCTAAGTCTTTGCCGGCTTCGATGTATTTACGAGTAGCTTCTTGGAAGTATAATTGGCATTCAGTATTAACGTTGATTTTTGATACACCTAAAGAGATAGCTTTGGCAATCATATCAGCTGGAATACCTGTTCCACCATGTAATACTAATGGCATTGTACCTGTTTCTTGTTGGATAGCATCTAATGCTTCAAAGTTTAAACCAGCCCAATTTTCAGGGTATTTACCATGAATATTACCGATACCTGCTGCTAAGAAATCAATTCCTAATTCAGCGATTTTTTTACATTCTTGAGGGTCGGCAACTTCTCCGGCACCTACAACACCGTCTTCTTCACCACCGATTGAACCAACTTCGGCTTCGACAGAAACACCTTTAGCGTGGCATAATTCAACGATTTCTTTAGTTTTTTCAATGTTTTCTTCAAATGGATAGTGAGAACCATCGAACATGATTGAAGAGAAGCCAGCTTCTAATGCTGCTTTAGCACCTTCGTATGAACCATGATCTAAGTGTAATGCAACCGGTACAGTAATGTTTAATCCTTCTACCATTGCACTAACCATAGCTGATACAGTTTTAAAACCTGTCATGTATTTAGCTGCACCTTCAGATACACCTAAGATAACCGGTGCGTTTAATTCTTGAGCAGTTAATAAGATTGATTTTGTCCATTCTAAGTTATTGATATTGAATTGACCAACCGCATATTTACCTGCTTTTGCTTTTGTAAGCATTTCTTTTGCTGAGACTAATCCCATGTTTGTTCACTCCTTTTCTTCTATACCTTATTGTACCATTTTTCAGAAATAAATCCATGCTTTTGTAAGACATTTTTCATTTTTTTGTAAAATAATAAACGTCTTAAAAAACATTATTTTTCTTTAATTACCAAATTATGACATAAAAATAAGAGGGGCGCATAGAATAAATTATCTAAAACTTTCTTTTTTAATAAAAAATAGAGCAATTTATGTTGAGTTATTGCATAAATTCATTTATAGTATAGATTGGTAATTTATTTACGTATTTGGAAGGAGTCGATTATTTTGGCAGAAGTAATTAAAATAGAGGGAGGGCATGAGCTATCCGGAACAGTCCGCATCAGTGCCGCTAAAAATGCGACAGTTGCCTTGATTCCGGCAACGGTGCTTGCAGAAGGGGTTGTGACCATTTTTGGTGTTCCTGATATTGCCGATGTCGGTGCACTCTCTACATTACTACGTGAATTAAATATAGATGTTACAAATTTAGAAGATCATATTATCGTTGATACTAAGCATATCCAAAATGCCCCTTTAATTAGTGAAGCGGCAAGTAAACTTAGAGCATCTTACTATTTCATGGGTGCTTTATTAGGACGTTATAAAGAAGTAACAATGCGTATGCCGGGTGGCTGTGATTTTGGACCTCGTCCGATTGATTTGCATCTGAAAGGCTTTAAGGCTTTAGGGGCAACCGTAGATTACGATCCAAAAGAAGGTATGTATCACATTAAGGCAGAGGAATTAAGAGGGACACGTATTTATTTAGATTTCGCAAGTGTCGGTGCAACTATCAATATTATGTTAGCGGCGGTTAAAGCCAAAGGGCGTACGGTAATCGAAAATGTTGCCAAGGAGCCTGAAATTATTGACGTAGCTAACTTATTAACCAAAATGGGCGCACGTATTCGTGGTGCCGGAACAGATACCATCACCATTGATGGTGTTGAACATTTACATGGCTGTACGCATGAAATTATTCCTGATAGAATCGAAGCCGGAACATTTTTAATTATCGCTGCAGCGATGGGGAAAAGAATTATCGTTGATAATGTCATTCCGCAACACTTAGATGCCCTTATTTCTAAATTGCAGGAAATGGGTGTTGAGATGGAACTTGTCGGAGATAGCATTGTCGTTTATGGACGCAAAGGGCAATTGAAGGCTGTCGATGTGAAAACACAAATATATCCCGGTTTTGCAACGGATTTGCAACAACCTATGACAGCTTTAATGACTCAAGCCCAAGGTGTTTCACACGTTCGTGAAACTATTTATCAGACACGCTTTAAGCAGTGTGAAGAATTAAATCGCATGGGTGCAAAATGTCAGACAGAAGCACCGATGGCTCATATAGAAGGACCAACGCAACTGATGGGGTGTGATGTATCCGCAACAGATTTAAGATGTGGGGCAGCCATGATTATTGCAGGCTTAATGGCAAATGGTGTTACAACTATTCATAATGTATATCACATCGACCGAGGCTATGATGGGATTGAAGGAAAATTGATTGCGTTAGGGGCAAAAATCTGGCGTGAAGTTGAAGAAGACTAATTTCTTATAAAAATGTAAAAATAGCTTGCGTTTAAGCTAGAAAAATGATATGATAGCTAGGCAGTAAAGTCGTACTTTCTTTGAAGTAGACAATATTTCAAGGCGGAAGGAGTTAAATAAAATGAAAAAGGACATTCATCCAAATTACAAAAAAGTTAAAGTTATCTGCACATCTTGTGGAAGCGTATTTGAAAGTGGTTCAGTTTTGAATGAAATTCGTGTTGACACTTGTTCAAATTGTCACCCATTCTATACTGGTAAACAACGTTTCGCAGCAGCTGATGGACGTATTGACAAATTCAACAAAAAATACGGTATTAAATAAGATAGCAAACCTTAGACACGCTTATGCGTGTCTTTTTTCTATGTCAAGAAATCGGACGTATCAGAAAAAACATGAGATAAGTAGGGCTAAATATTACCTATAATAAAAGTCGATAATTACCCAATGGACAAAATCTATTTTTAACAGCTTAAAGAAAATGAGAATAGGAAATAGTCAATTAAAGTTGTTTAGGCATATCTAAATGTCGTTTGTTACCATTCACTTTTCTGTCCTCAATAAGTGTGTATAATAGATAATGAAAGGAGAGAATATTATGAAAAAAGAAGTGATTATCGGTAAAAAAATTACAAGAGGTGATGTGATTAAGGTTTTTATGGTTATCAATATGTATGCGTTTATCATGTTATGGGTAATGTATGCAATGGTTTTTCCAAGTATTGATCTTAGTTTTAATACTAAGATAATTTGCAGTATAATGCTATTACTGACAATTTGGATTCTTATCGTACCTATGATAAGTGCTACTCAACGCTTAGAAATGTCTGATGAAAGCATAAGATATTATCAGACAAATGGAATATGGCATCAATTTAAAGAAATTTTGCATATATTTGTCAACAAGGAAGCAGAACCGAATTTTTGTCTACCCTTAGATAAAATAAAAAGTGTCACATTATCCTATAAAACTACTTTAGGCGGATTTGGTTTAAAGGCTTATATCTTGGTTTTTAGTTTTCTTTTACAAGATAATAACGTTGTAACTTTTATCCCATTCAATATTAGTGGAGGGGGAAATAATAATCATTTATATTTTGATTTACTTGAATATCTACAAGAAAAAGGAATTGAAATTGTAGATTGTTATGATTTAAAGGATAAATTAAAATTAAGTCATCAAGAAATTTTGAATTATATTCTTCAAATCGAGGTTAAAAAATGATAGATATCGTGATAGATTGCAATCCTAAAATCCGAGTTGTGTTAGAAAATTATGTTAAAGCACAATTTAATGTGAATGTAATTGATTACAGTGAGATAAACAAGGATTTTATTCTTATCAAAAGCGTTGAAAAAGAAACAGATTTAAATGTTATAAAGAAATTGAATAATTCATCTTACAAATATGATTTGATTTCTTTAATTGTAGATGAAAAATATGTATTAGATTTATTAGACTTGCATAAAACTTATTTTATAAAAAAGGATAAATTAAAAGAAAACCTAGCGATAATTGATGAATGTATTAAAAACTTTAGTAACTCTAAAACGAATTATATTGATATTATCAGCAATTATGAGCATATAATTATCAATACTCAATCAATTATATATATAGAATCATATATGCGAGATGTTATGATTTATACATCTAGTGGGAAATTCAAAAGCAGAAAGAAAATATCCACATTGTACCAAGAATTAGAATATTTTGGCTTTATTCAAATTCATAAATCGTATTTAGTAAATGATAAATATATTGATTATGTAACTACACAAGAAATGGTTTTATCTAATCAAGTGATACTGCCCATAGGTAGAAAATTTAAAGATAAGGTGAAAAAATATCTGATGGAAAGAAAGTAAATGCATATATAAATCACCATGATATAATACAGATATTGCTTTATCTATTAAATTAGAGTTATAATAAAATAAATGCTTATGATTAAATTGAATTGGGAAAGGAGGATTATCGTGTATCATAGTATTTGCCCTAAATGTCACAGTAAGGAAATTTTAAAAATAAAAGATGTTTTTCATTCATCTGGCGGTGGGAATATTTCTCATGCTAGGCATATCTTTAATGAAAAAAATTGTGCTAAGATTACATTTTATATCTGTAAAAACTGTGGATATGTTGAACAATATTTGGATAAAGAGGAGTTAACAAAGTTATTATAGGCGCTTTTTTGAAGCGTCTTTTCTTCTAGTCTTTATCAACGTTATCTTCATCAATAACATCACTGAATTCTATTCTGCCATTTTCGTGAGTTATCTTTTTTATATATTTTCCATCTTCTGTTTTAACAAAATCAACGGAAACAATCTTATAATGCTTCAATGTGAAAACATACATAAAATACTCAAGTTTACCTTTATGTTCAAGTGCATAATCTGATTTCTTTTCAGACGGAAACGCTTTGTATGTTGTTGCTTCATGATTGCTGTGTTTGATAATTTCACCATCATCAAATTTTGTATAGACATTATAAATATAAATATAATCCATGCCTTGTTGTTCTAATAATTCACGATTGATTTCTTTTCCTTTTGGGACAATATCGCCCGGTTTCAAGGCTCTTGTTTCTTCAAACGATAGTTCATTAGGCTGTAATTCAACGATTTTTTTGTTATTTTCTATTTCTTGTTGTTTATGGGTAGAAACACAGCCAACCATTCCGCTCAGTGATAAAATGAGTGTTCCTACTAATAATGTTCTTTTTACATTACTTTTTGTTGTTTTCATCTCTGCTCTCTCCCTAAAATTACGTGTTTTTATCAAATTAAATCGCAAATAACGACCATATCCTGCTTTTATCTGCTTTTTCTTAATGATATATTGCTTATACATTACATTATACGTAAAAGCGTTATATTTGCAAGCGGAAAAAGGGTATAAAATGAAAAAGATTGATACCAAGAAAAGAGGGGGATTAGACATGGATATATTAAAAAAATTAAAGGATATTATGGAAGAAAAAGGTATTACAGAATACAAACTCTCTAAATTATCAAATGTTCCGCAAAGTACAATCAATTCGATGTTTAATAAGTATAATAATCCATCAATTTATACGTTAGAATGTTTATGTAAAGGACTGGGAATTACTTTAAGCCAATTTTTCTATCAGGAGCAAGATAAAGCTGATATAATGCAAGATACAAACTTTATTCTTTTATCACAGGAATGGGATAAGTTAAATCAAGAACAAAAGAAAGCCTTATTAAATTTATTACAATCCTTTAATCAATCTAATTAAAATATATACATTTTATCAAAGTTTTTATAAGATAACTGCAATGGGAAAAGTAGCCCTATTCAATATCATGATTGCTGATGCTGATGTGTCTACTTTTTTTTATAACTTAAAAACCTGCCCTTAATTAAAGAGCAGGTAAAGATACAATGCACATAGTGATTCTTTTGGAAAAATATAGCTAAACATCGGTAATTCATCAAAAGGAGCATCGCTATCTCTGATTTGATGGTAGATACAACCGGTCAAATAGCTTCTATTTTCGTTGTTATAGTTTTCTTTTTTGAGATTGGTGATTTGTTTGAAAATTTCCAGATAGCGAAATTTATGTTTATCGCTGTAATAATTTTGGAAAATGGTTTGCATTGAAGTCAGGGTATAGACTTCTTCATGTTTTAAACCTAGTAAATCAGCTAAGATTTCGCAAATTCGATAATCGAAATCAATTTCATTGAGTTTTTTACCGTCAGTATTTTCAGTGATGAGTTCAACATATTTATTTTGATCAAACCCTTTGGACAAAGAGAGGGCGGCATTATTGATGAGAAGTTGTTTCATAAAAAACGGTTGATCGGTTGCTTCGGGTTTAAAGGCATAGGTAAAGCCTTGAAGTGAGCCAAGTGCCTTTAAAGCATCAATATAACCTAGTTGAATATTAGCGTGAATCTGTTCTTTTTTGAAGGATAGAATTGTACCTAAACTTCTGGAAGGTTTAATTAAGGTAATATTAGGAAATTGGGAAATTTGTGGGTGAGTCGGCTTGTCATCTGATAAATCTACGACAATTAAGCGCTTAGCACCTAAACGAATAGCTAAATCGACAGGGACATTATCACAATAGCCGCCGTCTATATAAAGCTGACCGTTGATTTCCGTCATTGGAAAAGCCGGAAAACATGAAGCGGAGGCAATAATTTGTTTTTCGATTAAATCTCTTGGCATACCGTCTTTGGTGATTTCTAAACGTTCCAAAGAAGGAAAGCAGGTCATCACAATGCCATATTGGATAGGACTAGCCATCAGTTTATCATAGTCTAATAAGCGATGAACCATATTTTTTAAAGGGGTAATATCAGCTCCTTTTTCAGATAGATACTCTTTAAAAACTTGGGCGAGCTTGGATTTTTGGGTTCTGAAATAATCCATTGAAAAAGCTAATTCAAGTCCACTGCTAGTAACATCTGTAGCTTGGATATGATACCATAAGTCATAAGCCGCTTGATAATCCCCTTGGGCATATAGGCAACCGTTTAAAGCCCCTATTGAAGTTCCGGTTACAATATCGGCATGAATATTTAATTCATTTAAGGCTTTCCATACGCCGATTTCATAAGCCCCTCGACTACCGCCGCCACCTAATACTAATGCTGTTTTCATTTGTATCCCCCTTCCTGATAAATTTATTATATGATATTTTTACGCATTTAGGATAGTCTTTTTCGTTTAAATTCTTTATAATAGGACATAAGAGGGGGAGATGGCATGCGTTTTTTGTATTGGCTAGCGGATCGCAAGGCAATAGTACTTTTATTGATTTTGATGGGGTTGGGGTTTTGATAGATTGCGGTATATCTAAAAAACAGTTAGTTTATCGTTTGGAACAAGTGGGGTACAGTCTGAAAGATATTCAATATGTTTTTTTAACTCACGACCATTACGACCATAAAAAGAATATTCATATTTTTGATAAAGAGCTGATTTTTACTGCAGCCGGCTGTTTTGATGGGTTAGAGGAAAGCCATTATTTAAAGCCTTATGATATTGTGCAATTCGGGGAATTGACAATTATTCCACTAAAGACAAGTCATGATGCTACTGCTAGTTTAGGTTTTGAATTTATTTGCAAAGAAGAGCGTTTAATCTACATGACAGATACAGGTTATGTTTCCAGTAAAAATGCAAATTATATGTTAGATGCTGATTACTATATTATTGAAAGCAATCATGATGTAGAGATGCTGATGAATACTAATCGTCCGATGTCCTTAAAAAACAGAATTTTATCAGATCGTGGGCATTTATCGAATTTAGACTCAGCCTTACTGATGAGCCGTTTAATTGGTGAGAAAACGAAAGAAATTGTCTTGGCCCATTTAAGCAGAGAAGCTAACACCAAAGAGTTAGCTTTAGGCACTTATCAAGAAGTTTTCAGTCAACAAGGCGTTTGTTGTGAAAAACTTCAAATTAAAGTCGCAAGTCAAGTCGATATTGTTATAGGCGGTAAGGACAAATGAAAATAAAGATTGCCTGTGTAGGAAAGATAAAAGAGCGCTTTTATAGTGATGCCATTAAAGAATACAGTAAAAGACTTGGGGCCTATGTCAATTTAGAAATTGTCGAGGTGGCAGATGAAAAGACACCGGATAAGGCAAGTGAGGCGATCAATAGACAAATTAAAGAGAAAGAGGGAAGTCGTCTATTAGCTAAAATCAAAGAGCAAGAATATGTGATTTTATTAGATTTAAGAGGGCAAATGTATTCTAGTGAAGAAATGAGCCATCAGTTAAGTCAAGCCATGTTATCTGGCAAAAGTGATTTTACCTTTGTGATTGGAGGTTCGTTAGGTGTCAGTGAGGCAGTTAAGCAAAGAGCTAATGAAACATGGTGTTTTTCCAAAATGACTTTTCCTCATCAGTTAATGCGAGTGATCTTATTAGAACAAATTTATCGCGCTTTTAAAATTATGCATCATGAACCCTATCATAAGTAGGTGAGAAAATGATTATTTTGATTGGCGGAACAAGTTGTAGCGGGAAAACAAAATTAGCCTATGAGTTAATTCAGAGATATCATTATCCTTGTTTTTCTTTAGATCATTTAAAGATGGGGTTGATTCGTGGTTTAGATGACTGTCCGATTAGTGCTATTGATCAAGATGAACACATTGCCAAGTATTTATGGCCGATTGTGAAGGGGATTATTGAAACAAATATTGAAAATAAACAGCATTTGATTTTAGAGGGCTGTTATCTTCCTTGTCATGAAGTTAAGAAGCTATTAGAAGCCTATCCACATGATATTGTAGCTATCTATATGGTATTTTCAGAAAACTATATTCATACGCATTTCAAAGATGTGTTAGGCTATCGCTGTGTTGTTGAGGCTAGGGGTTATGAGGAAGAAAGAACGGTTGAGATGCTGGTGGCAGAACATCAGCTAGTTTTAACCTCTTGTAAATTAAATAATCTTCCATATTTTTTAGCTGATAACTCATACGATGAAATGTTTGGGGAAATTTTAAAATTTATATGTGATAAAATTGGTTTTTAGTGTAAAATAGTTTATAATAAAAAGGAAGGTGAGATAAGTATGTGGAAAAAATGGTGTTTATTATTATTGTTGTGTTTTGAGCTTGGTGCTTGTGCTTTAGAGGCAAGTCCCGAGGAGGTATTTGACAGCGCGCTAACAAATATCGAAGAAAAGATGGATTTAAAGACACAGGTTACATTGAAGGGGAAAGATGATCAAACCATAATAAATGTACAAACTCAATATATATTTGATGGGGGCTGGGATGTTCAGTTCTCAAATCCGACGCCTTTAAATGATAATGAAAATTTCAAGCGACTTTGTCGAATGAATTTTTTATCCAATAGCTTTACAAATTTCAAAATGAAAGATGTCGAAGGGAAAAAACGTGTCACCTGCGATATTGTTGAAAAAGCCCATCAACATTATCAGGAGATATTTAAACCTTATCTAACAGCACAGCTAGAGGGTGTCAGGCTGGAAATTACAGTGGCTGATGATGACATATTGGAATCAGCTTATCTTACCTTAACCAGTTTAAATGAAACATTGTATATCGAAATCGAAAGGTTGAATTAAATATGAAAATATTAAAGATGTGCTTGACTTTATGTTTGTCTATGGCTGTGTTAACCGGCTGTTCTAAAAAAGGTTTGAATGAGGAAGAGATGAAAGCATTACTTCAAGAAGCACAAGCTCAGCTTGTTGAGGCAACTAGCGGTAGTATGAAGCTTGAGGCTGATCTTCAAATGAGTGGAGATGGCTTAGGCGTAGAGTCAATGCCGATAGTTTTTTCCGGTGAAGTGAATTACAAAGACTTAGAAAAAGTTGAACGTCAATTAGCTTGTCAGTTACAATTATCTCTTATGGGAATGTCTATGCCTCTTGAATTTTATGTTCAAAATAGCATGATGTATACGAATGTACTCAATCAGAAAGTGAAATCACCTATAGATGAGGCGGATATGTCATTGTCAACATTTACAAATGAGATGGATTTAAGTATGATGCGTCATTTCGTTTATGCCCAAGAGAACGGTAACGACGTGATTACTTGTGAATTAGATAGTGAAAGTCTTCAATCACTCATGAAAGAAGAAAAGATGAATGTGAGCATCACTTGTCGCTATGTGATTGATCAAAATAAAAACTTTTCCGATATACGTATAGATATAGATTTTGATGGTGAAGTTGAGGGTCAGAAAATGAAATGCCAAGGTTATTTGAGTATAACTTGTGATAAGATAAACGAAGCGGTGGAAATTCAGTACCCTGACTTCAGTGATTATCAAGAGGAAAAAGATGTTTCTTTTGATTTGATTTAAAGCGTGTCTAAATGGACACGCTTTTTTATATATGAAAAAGTCCTCGTGGGATACGAAGACTTTAAATAAGTTTAACGATATCAATAATGGCTTGGTTATTGTCGATGGTGGCAATACAGCCGGCATTATCTAATTCCTCTTTTGAGCCATAGCCGTAAGTTACACCTAGACAATCCATGTGATGCTTTTTTGCACCTAAGGCGTCATGCAAGCGGTCGCCGATCATTAAGTAGTTTGACATCTTACTGTCTTGAAAGTAGTTAATCACTTTTTGAATGACATCAGCCTTATCTTCTTTACGTCCATGAAGGTCACTACCGCAAATGACATCAAAGTAGTGATCTAGTTTAAAGTGTTCTAAAATTTGAATAGCGTATGGTTCGGGCTTTGAAGTTGCCACAGCCAAGTGGTAGCCTTGTTTTTTGAGGGTTTCTAAACTCGTTGCCATGCCTTCGTAGACACTGTTTTCAAATAAACCTTTCACACTGAAATATTCGCGGTATAATTCAACAGCCTTGTCGGCTTGTTTTTCACTCATGTGATAATATTGAACAAATGAATCAAAAAGAGGGGGACCGATAAAGACAAATAAATCTTTGCGTTCTTTGACTTCAATTTGAAAAGCTTTTAAAGCGTGGATAACCGAATTGGTAATCCCTAAAGCCGGATCGGTTAAAGTCCCGTCTAAATCAAATAATAAATATTTTCTAGTCATGTATTTCCTCCTTGTCTTTGGTCAATTATATAAGAAAATAAATAAAAAAGCAAATGGAGGGTTGCATTTTGCTATATAGTGTGTATAATATAGTATGTAAAGTATAGTGTGTTATACACATAAGGAGGCATCAGGTATGAATAAGTATATGTTTTTAGGCGCATTGCAGGCAGAATTAGAAAAGCAATTAGGCGAAGGCGAAGTTAAGAAAATTATGGATTATTATGAAAACTATTTGATTGAAGCAACGGATTACGGTAAAACAGAAGCGGAAGTTTTAGAAGAATTAGGTAATCCGCAAAAACTGTCTATCAGCATTATCGAAGGGTTAAAAAATGAAGGTGATGTGGAAATGAAGAACACAGCACCCAAGGAAAATCAATCATTTAGCGAATTGTTTGATGGCTTAGTGGAATCGACAAGCCAAACAATTGATGATGCTTTGAAAGTCGTAGATAAAACAGTAGGTAATATTTCGGAATATTTATCCGATATATTCGGAAATGAAGATTTCTTTGAAGACAGTCGTCAGATGACTAAGGATATGGAAGTTATCGGTGATGTTAAGGAAGAAATGAGTTTAGATGTCATGGATTATGAAGAAGTGATTTTTAAAATCGCCGATTTACCAATTTATGCTTATTTCGCTGATGAAAACGAAATGAAAATTACGGTGTCCCAAACTGAAAACAGAGAGCCTTTATTAGAGGTCAGTCATGATGATAAAAAAATAGTTATTCGTGAGAAAAAAGCTAAAATTTACCGTCTTTTCGGTATACGTCAAGGCTATGTTAAGGTGGCATTGCCTTTAGCTTATAAAGGAAAGCTTTATTTTAAATGCGATAACTCTAAAATTGAAATCAGCGGTACGCAAACCAAATATCCAAGTCCGATTGAAATTAAATGCGATAATGGCAATGTATCGATTAAAAATGCTATTTTAGGTATGTTGAATATTAAGTGTGATAATGGTAAAATTGATTTGCGTCAAGTGATTGCCTACAAAGCAAATTTGAAATGTAATAATGGGAAAATAGGTTATGATATGATTCCTAATCATTATGCCAAAAACTTGCGTTTAAAAGCCAGCAATGGTCTAATTAAAGTCAATGATAAGCGTTGGTCTTCTAGCCGTGTTTCTACTCAAATCCCAGCTCTCAATGACTCTGACTATGAGTTATCAGTTGAAGCGAAATGTGATAATGGATTGATTCGTTTGAAAGGATTTTAATATGGACGCACAATTTAAAAAAGGGATTTTGGACCTCTGTGTCCTATCTATCCTTGAGAAAAAAGAAATCTACGGTTATGGACTGAAAATGGAAATATCGACTTTGATGGACGTTAATGAGAATACCTTGTACCCTCTTTTAAGAAGGTTAGAGAAAGATGGTTATGTGAAAACTTCAACGCATCAAAGTGAACAAGGTAGAACACGCAAGTATTATTTTATTACAGATGAAGGTAAATCACATTTACAGACACAGCGTATTGAGTGGCGAGCTTTTAAGGAAGCCGCTGACAGCTTAATTGAGGGAGTGTATGAAGATGAATAAGGAATCCTATTTAGAGGCACTGTATAATGCTTTAAAAGACAAGACAAAGGATACGAATGCCCAAAAAATCATTGAATACTATGAGCAATATTTTGATGATGGGGTGGATTTAGGTAAAACAGAACAGCAGATTCTTATAGAGTTGGGTGATGCCGAAACTTTGGCAGCCGAAGTGTTGTCCGGTATGCAAATAAAGGCTCAAGATCTATTTTCGAGCGATGAATTAGTTCGCATGATTGATGTTACGTTACTTGATATTCGTGTTCATGTTGTTTTTTCGGAAAGACAGGAAGTGAGCATTACTTATCAAGGCATTGATGAATACAATCCGGAGTTGCTAAGTGTTGAGTTTATTTCCAATCATTTACGTATTATTCAGAAAGCTAACCGTGTGATGCCTTGGCAACACTATGCGCATCAGGAAAGCAAGCCTTATCTATTGGTAGAATTACCTAAAAGCTATAAAGGAAAGTTGCAGTTTGAAACACGTGATAGTCGTATTATTGTCGACGGCAAGAATTATCAAACAAGGGTCAAATTGCATTTGCGTTCTCGAGACGGAAAAGTCGAATGTAATGAATTATCATGTCGCAGTGTTGATGTAGCAACTAGAGATGGTCGGATTAAAATGGCGCACTGTACAATGGAAACGATGGAGCTTGAAAGTGTGGCGGGAAGAATTGAAATTGATAGATGTATCGCTAAGTATGTACATGGCAAATGTCAAGAAGGACGCATTGTTTTAGATAAGTCTCGTGCTGAGCTGACTGAGTTAGAAAATATTGATGGTCGCATTATTGTCAATGAATCATTGATTGATGATTGTCGTATGGAAAATGAAGATGGCAAAATTGTTTACAGCTTATTAGATGATAATCGAGGCTTGCATTTAGATTTGTTAAGTCGTTTAGGTAAATTGATTGTTAATGGTAAACCATTGGACAAAGGGGTTTTAGCGATTAAGGATTTAAAGCCTAAAAAGAAAGAAAAGCGCTATTTGAATGTTTATGCCCGCACATCAGGCGGACGGATTGAAATTATACATTAGGAGGGTTTAGGCAAATGAATAAGAGATTATGTAAAAGCAATCACAATAGAACAATTTTCGGCGTATGTGGGGGGATTGGCGAATACTTCAATGTTGATCCTACTTTAATCCGTATCGGCTTTATCGCTTTTGGTATTTTTGGCGGTTCAGGATTATTGTTATACCTTGCCTGTGCTTTAATCATGCCAAATGAGTATTAGAGAGTTTTTCCTTATCTATTTAGCGCTCGTGAATTTTTATGGGGTAGCGGTGATGTGGGTTGATAAAAAACGAGCCGAAAAACACCGCTATCGCATTTCAGAAAGGCATTTATGGTTTGTGAGTTTAGTGTTTGGAAGTCTGGGGACTTGTATCGGTATGCAGCTTTTTCATCACAAAACAAACAAGCCGGCTTTTTTTATCGGTTTTTCACTACTTTGTATTGTTCAAATAGTGGCATTTTGTGCTATAATGATGAGGTAGTGAAAGGATGGAAAAAATGAAAACAATTAAAATTGAAATCAAAGTAGTAGACAAGGGTGTTATGCAAGCAGAACTATATCCGGAAATCGCTCCTAAAACAGTTGAAAATTTTGTGAATTTAATCTCTCAAAAATTCTTTGACGGATTGATTTTCCATCGTGTCATTGCCGGCTTTATGATTCAAGGTGGTGGTTATGACGCTGCTTTTAGACATCATGAAGCTTCTAGCATTGTCGGCGAATTTGCAAGTAATGGGATTGCCAATTCCTTAAAACATACTCCGGGTGTACTTTCGATGGCACGTACGAATATGCCTAATTCTGCCAGCTCACAATTTTTTATCATGCATCAGGCTGCTCCTCATTTAGATGGTGCTTATGCTGCGTTTGGGCAAGTGACTGAAGGTATGGAAGTCGTGGATTTGATTGCGAATGTTCCCACAGATTTAAGAGATGCGCCTTTAAGTCCGGTAGTTATTGAAAGTATTCGCGTGATTGATTAAAAAATGCTTAAATATACCAACTTAGACATTGCGGCGTGGTTTATCCGAAAAGAGAAGATGAACCACGAAAAGCTGCAATGTCTGCTTTATTTAGCTTATGCGTGGTATGAAGCGCTCTATCAAGAAGCTTTATTTATCACGCAGGGATTTGAAGCACTGCCGATTATGCCTTGTGAACCGGATATTTTAAGTCGCTACCATACTTACGGTATGAAAAAGATTCAGTTTATTCAAGGTCAAATAATTGATAGTGCTACAAATGAGTTTTTGATGAGTGTCTATGCGACCTATGGTATGGTAGATAGGGAAGTGTTATGCAGCTATTTAAGGAAAAGCGAACCTTATTTAAAGGCTCGGCAACGTCAAGAGAGTTATCAAATTGCAAAAGAGGATATGAGAGCTTATTATGAACAACAGTCCAAACATTGAGATTAAAGAAGCGACGCATGACGATTATGAGGCAATGAAACAATTAGGTATGCAATGTTATGACAGCAATATCGATCCCAATAGAAATTATCGACTTGTGCGTTTTTTATTTCTACGTTATTTTTCAATACGTAAATTTAAACAGCGTCAAAAAGATGGCGTAATGATAGGTGTGGCATACAAGGCAAAACAATTAGTCGGTTTTTATGAATTGGAGAAAAGTGGTTTATTGTCTAGTCTTTATATTTTGCCCGAAGGACAAGGCAAGGGCTATGGCAAAGCTTTATTGAGTGAAGCTATCAAGCAAGCTCAAATACTGCATTTGACTACAATGAAGCTAGATGCCAGTGAATATGCGAAAGATTTTTATCTTCATCACGGTTTTGTTCAGTCGGGAAAAAAACGGCAGGTTTTAGGTATTACGATGATTCCCATGCATAAGAAACTGTAAAAATGTGGAAAGCAAGTTTTTTTGATGTAAACACTGAAAATTACCGGAAATTTATACTTTTCTAACAAAAATGTCTAAAAAATATACAAATGATATAGATTTTTTACGAAAAATGGTTATAATAAGGTATGGACATCAAAAAAGGGGGAAACTGCATGAAGGTCGATGTGAAAAAAGAATATCATGAGCTTTTTGAAGCCTCTGCCAAAGCGATTGATACTGTCGATGTACCCGAATTTCAATTTTTGATGATTGATGGGATAGGTAATCCAACGGTTGCAGAATTTAAACAAAAATCTAAAGCTTTGAATTTGTTAGCTAAGGCAATTCGAGCCTATTATAAAGAACAAGATGACATCAACTATTTGATTTCACCATTAGAAGGTATGTGGGATACTTACGATAATGCTAAATTTGACGTAACACGTAAGAAAATGATTCGTTATACATTGATGCTTTCACAGCCTAAATTTTTGACAGAAGAAGTGTTTGAAAAGGTCAAAGAAAGTTTGGCAAAGAAAAAAGGTAATCTTTATGTAAAAGAAATTTACTTACGCAAGTTTACAGAAGGAAAGAGCGTTCAAATGCTACATATAGGACCATATAACACTGAAATAATGACAACCAAGGAAATAATGGAGTACATTATTGTTCAAAATATGAAACTTAATGGAATGCATCATGAGATTTATCTAAATAATCCGGAAAAGGTTGCCCCGGAAAAATTGAAAACAATTGTTCGTTATGCTGTTAGCGAAATTTAAAATGAATCTTGGAGGATTCATTTTTTTGATAGAGGGGTATATATGAGTCAAAATAATGATATTAGTAAGTATATAGCTTTAATTTTAAGACACAAACCTGAAGAAATTGGTATTCAATTAGATAAACATGGTTGGGCTAATGTAAATGAACTAATCGCCGGGATTAAAGAAAAATATAATTTTTCTATGGATCTATTAGAACAAATAGTTCGAGAGGATAATAAAGGTCGCTATTCATTTAACGATGATAAAACACTTATAAGGGCCAACCAAGGTCATTCAGTATTTGTTGATGTAGAGCTTGAAGAAGCTATTCCACCAAAGCACTTATATCATGGAACAGGAGAAAAATATACTCAATCGATAGAAGAAATAGGACTTATAGCTAAATCTAGATTGTATGTTCATTTATCTAAAGATGTTGAAACGGCAATTAATGTTGGTAAAAGGCATGGTAAGCCTGTAATTTATATTGTAGATACGAAACAGATGATTTTAGATGGTTATAAATTTTATTTATCAGTGAATGGTGTTTGGTTAACAAAGAGTGTTCCACTTAAATACTTAAAAAGATATTAGCAATACTCTTGGAAAGGGGAAGAATAAAATATTCAATCGAGGAACTTTCAAAAATATTGAAGATGATACAGAATGTCTAAGCTTTGGAGTGAAATGACCGATTTAATCGTTAACTCAGATGAAATATCATAAGAAAAATCATCGTATGAATTCATTGAAGAATACAAGGCATTGGCTAAGAAATATCTACAGGCAACAAAAGATTACCAAATTCTAGATTTTATTGAAGTAGCAGAAGGGGTTGTGGAATTTAAATTAGTTCCGAAAAGTCACTAGATCATCCATTGAAATTGGCATTTTTAAGAAAAAAGGTAAAAAAACAATCAAAAGATATAAAAGTAGTCAAGAAAAACAGCTAAAATACCTTATTTTCAATGGGCAGTAAAATTTATATGAAGAATTTGAATAAAAAATAGTATCAAGTAGTTTATAAATAAATTATGATAAGTTTAGTAAAACAAATCATGTTGAGAGCGTGGTTCTGTTGACTAAAGCACATAATTGATAGTGTGAAAATGCTTGAAATATAAGGCTTTTTCGGTGTTTTGATAGTAGAAAGTCAAGTGCTGGAAAAATAAGAAAAACCCAGGAAATCTATCTGAATTTTATAGTTGGGTAGATAAGAATATTGAGATTAGGTTGGGCAGACAAAAATATTGAAATTAGAAGGAGGTTATTATAATGGCAGGTTGTACGTGTGAAAATTGGTCGTTGCAAGATTTGTCTTCAGCACTTCAAGATATGCACAAAGATAATAAAAAGATAGTTGTCCCAATGTTTCAGAGAGGAAAACGATGGAATAAAAATCAAGAGAAGACGTTTATTGATTCCCTGATTAAAGGATATCCTGTTGGCACCATGCTGTTCTATGAAACATTCGAAGATAACAAAAGAACTTACATATTGGTAGACGGTCTTCGAAGAGGAAACAGCATCAAAAAGTATATGACAAACCCTACAGAATTTTTCTATGATGATAGCATTTCAGATGAATTCTGTGCTGAAATACTAAAGATAGTAGGACAAGAGGATGACGAGTTTTATTCTTCTATTAGAACAATTCTAACTTCTTTTATCAAGGAGCAGAAGACATTCAAAAACCTTCAGTATTATTCGGTTGCAAAATTTATAGCTGATGAGTTTAAGGTTGGATATGAACCAATTGAAAAATTAATTGATACCATCAAGAACTTCTTTGAAGAACGCCAGGATTTATATGACCGTATTGCAAGTACTGTAATCCCAATTATTGTGTACACTGGGGAGGAAAGCAATCTGCCGGATATTTTTGATAGAATTAATTCAAAAGGTACTCCGTTAGATCAATATGAAGTATATGCAGCAGCTTGGCCTGTTAATGAAAAGTATGCTATCAGCAACCTGGATGTGATAGAACACATTGTTAAGAAGTATGACTCCTTTGTTGAGGATGGCTATTTTATTCATGGTTACAGCCGTGAAGAAATGCGTACTACAAGAAAAGTAAATGCGTTTGAGTATTTGTTTGGATTAGGCAAGTACCTGGTTGAGAAATATGAGATATTAGGTTTTAATAAGAATCTTGCTGATGATACGGTAAACCCAATTGCTTTTGAATTGGTAAATGCTTGCTTAAATGATGCAGATAAAATCCGCATTCTATATAAGAATTTACAAACCATTGACTTGAATGTCTTAGAAAGAGCTATTTATAAAGCTATTGATTTTGTAAATGATTCTATTTCTGTTGTTACAAAGTTCAAAGGCAATTCAAGAAATGCAAATAAGATTTTCCATTCTAAATATCAGATACTGTCCATGATTTCTACGACATTTAAGGAGATGTTTGTGAATAGAGATTATACTCATTTTGCTGATGGGTGGCAGGAGAGAAAGCCAATAATTGCAAAGAACTTGGTTCATTATTATGTGTATGACATCATAACGAATTATTGGAGTGAAGGTGGAACTGGTAAGATTCATGCAGCTGCAAAACCAAATCGATACATGAATGAAATCTCTAGCCGTGCGTGGATGGTTGCACTTGACGGATTCTTTGAACGCTCTATGTTGAGAGCAGAAAGTAAAAAGGTTGCAAATCCAAAGAGTGAAGAGTTCGTAGTGCTTAATTGCATTTATCTTAAGACATTCACTGCTATGGATCAACTTTCGATTGAACGTTTTGATGTAGAGCATATTGCTCCAAAAGAACAGATGAGAAAGCTTATTGAAGCTTGCAATGGAGAAGGCTTACCAATTAGCTGTATTGCTAATTTGTGTTATTTGCCGGAGTATGTTAATCGCAGCAAGAAAGATAAGAATTTCTACCAAGATAAGAAATACCTTCAGTATGTTAAGCTTGAAGAAGTTGAAACGAAATACAGCTTTACTGAAGAGGAAGATTTGGACTGGATGGATATGCCTTATGAGAAATCAGAAGATTTTGCTGTGTTAAAGGAATACTATACAGATTACTGCACAAAACGATTTTCAAAGATAAAACATCTTTTCTGTGATGCTCTTGGAATTGTCTATGAAGAGGTGCAGGAAGAAGTAATCACTGTTGTTTCTCCAAAGGTAAAACCTACAGAAAGTAAGAAGGTCAAATTTGCTGATAAGTGTGTGGTCAGATTGGCACAAGAGGTTGGCAGCGAATTAATAAAAATGGGACGAAGCACTTATATGACATCCGATGGAAAGAAGGGTTTTGTGCTTACAACATCAAAAGCATATAAGCAAGGCAATCGTGATAAATATTGGTTTGCTTATAGAAGAAATCCATTAGAAGATTTGAAAAAAAGTGAAGAAGTCTTCGTAGTATATGGATGCAAAGATGAGTCTACTATGGTATGTTTACCAGTTTCGCTTATTGAGGAACATATCGATGCTTTGAATATATCGAAAGATGATGATGGTAAAATTACTCATTGGCATATGGTATTTTTCAAAGATGTGTCTGGAAATATGACGTGGCTCTTATCGAAACCTGATTTAGAAGAAATCAGTATAGACAAGTATATAATTTAAATGAGAGAGGCTTGCGATATAATATGCAAACCTCGTTTTATATGCATAAACAGATATAAAATGATATAAATAGTTCTAAAATAACATAAACAAATATAAAATCGTGAAGTGAAAAAGTAAATTCCACAAGGAAATAAATTATGTAGAATTAACTCTTACAGAAATTCATATGTGTGTCATATCTTAATATTGTAATTTCGAGGATTATATAGTATAATAAATTATCTTATTTGTGTTAGAACTAATATAAGCTGCGAATAGGAGAGATTATTATATGATTAAGAATAATATTGAAGTAGATATAAAAGTGAAATGTATAGAAAACAAATTGACGCAGGTACAGCTAGCTGAACAAATCGGAACTACTGGTCAATATGTAAATCGCATCATCAAAAAGCAGGATGGCATTGTGAATAAGACTTTTGTACAGATGCTTGAGGTTTTGGGTTATGATATTGAACTTACATATGTGAAAAGAAAAAGTGAAGTTTAATTTTAATGGAGAAAAAGGTGGAAATCATGCAAAAAAATAAAGATGAAATAA
>ERZ808028.156-NODE-156-length-69895-cov-6.432224_pt1 | contig 69895 bp, 67 predicted proteins | sample MGYA00380184_ERZ808028 | MGnify/ENA primary metagenome ERZ808028 (study PRJEB31490, sample SAMN06133397) | mouse gut metagenome | isolation source: J8_1 | host: mice | place: China: Chengdu | collected 2015-05 ... | reverse complement strand
CATCCTCAATCCCGAGGGCCACCGCATCCCACCAGGGATGGACCATTTTATAGGTGAAATAAAAATTGTATTCCTGCTTCTGGGGCTGGTAGCCGTCCAGCTGGCGGTCGAAGTGGACCACCACCTCCGAGGCGGGCTCCTCCCCACGGCTCTCCACGGTGCTCCGGGACTGCTCCGGAGGCGGGGGGACGTCCTCCCGGCCGCAGCCGCTCAGGGGTAACACAAGCGCACAAATCACCAGCGCCGCCAAAGCGGACACTCTGCTTCTCCGCTCTATTTTCATGGTTCCGCCCTCCCATGTCGTTCTTTTAACAGCTTACCACACAAAATGCCGGAAAACAAGTGCCAGTTATGTATAAAGCGCACCAATCTGTCCTGCTCTCAGAGATGCAAACGCCGCAGGGGAGGCTCTGCGCCTCCTCCGCGGTCTGTTTTGCTCTGATTTACCTCAATCCCGAAACTCAAACAGCTTGTGTACAGGAATCTCTAAAGCGTCCGCCACACGAAAAACCACGTCCAGGGATACGCCGTTTCTCGCCAGTTCAAGATTTCCGATATGCGTCCGCTCAACATCTACCATCTCCGCCAACTGTTCCTGCGTCAATTCACGTCTGCGCCGATAGTAAGCGACGTTCAGTCCTAATAACTTGTATTTCTCAATCTGGGCAGCATCCATAAAATCACCACAAATAGTATATGGTCATTTTATATTTTTCTAAATGCTCTGTATTTACTCATATGATGATTGACATTCATCTTTTTTGGCTTATAATATATCATGAGGTGAAAAGCATGGAACTATACGAGGAAATCATTCTGCACGCTTTGAGAAACGAGAGGGCTATTATCAGCGTTTCATTTCCGGATATGAAGCTCAACGCGCAGGAGCTTGTGGGGGCAGCTTCATACGGCGCCTTGATCGGGATCCAGCATATTCTCAAAGATGATTCTCTGAATGACGAAGAATGCTTCTACAAAATTGAAGAAATCGTTCGGATCTTTGAGAATATGGGCAGCGGCTGCGGCAACCGCCATGATTTCGGATAAAAAAATCCGCTCCTTTCGGAGCGGATTTTTAAATTTATTCCTCAGCCATAGCCTTGGCGGCGGCGATGGCCTTCTCCTGGGCGGCGGGGGGGCAGTCCTCATAGCGGACAAAGTGGAAGGTGTAGGAACCACGGGACTGGGTCATGGCCCGCAGGTCGATGGCATAGGAGGTCATTTCAGCCATAGGCACCTCGGCCTCGATGATCTGGTCGCCGTCGCCGGTGGGGTTCATGCCCATCACGCGGCCCCGGCGCTTGTTCAAATCACCGATGACGTCGCCCATGTAGCTGTCGGGCACCGTCACCTTCAGCTCGCCCACAGGCTCCAGCAGCACGGGGTTGGCCTCGGGCATGGCGGCCTTGTAGGCCAGCTGGGCGGCGGTCTTGAATGCGATTTCGGAGGAGTCCACCGGGTGGTAGCTTCCGTCGTACAGCACGGCCTTCAGATTCACCACGGGGTAGCCGGCCAGGGGGCCGTGGACGCAGGCCTCACGCAGGCCCTTCTCCACCGCGGGGAAGAAGTTCTTGGGCACGGAGCCGCCGAAGACCTCCTCGGCGAAGACCATCTGCTCCTCCTCCAGGTTGGGCTCGAAGCGAATCCACACATCACCGAACTGGCCGGAGCCGCCGGTCTGCTTCTTATGCCGGCCCTGCTTCTGCACGGTCTTGCGAATCTTCTCCCGGTAGGGCACCCGGGTCTCGCTGAGCTCGGCCTCCACGTTGAAGCGGCTCTTGAGCTTGGCCACCAGCACGTCCACCTGGATGTCGCCGGAGCCGGTGAGCACCATCTGGTGGGTCTCGCCGTTGTTCACCAGGGTGAAGGAGGGGTCCTCCTCGTTGAGGCGGTTCAGGCCCTGGGCCACCTTGTCCTCCTGGCCCCGGGTCTTGGGAGCGATGGCCACGGAGTAGCAGGGCTCGGCAAAGGGAATCTGCTTCAGGGACACCACCTTGCGGTTGTCGCACAGGGTGTCGCCCGTCTTGACTTTTTCCATCTTGCCAATGGCGCCTATATCGCCGCAGGTCAGCTCCTTGACCTCCTCGGCCTTCTTGCCCCGCATGACATACAGGCGGCCCAGCTTTTCAGCCGACCCGGTGCGGGCGTTAATCAGGGACAGGTCGGAGGTGATAACGCCGGACAGGACCTTGATGTAGGAGTACTTGCCGTACTGGTCGGATACGGTTTTAAACACGAAGGCGGTGGGCACGCCGCCGGGGGAGACCACAAACTCCTCGGTCTCGCCGTCCTGGCGGGTGGCCTTGTGGTAGTTGCCCTCCATGGGGGTGGGCAGCAGCTCCACGATATAGTCCATCAGCATCAGGGAGCCCATGCAGTTGACGGCGGAGCCGCACAGCACGGGGAACATGGACAGCTCCCGCACGCCCTGGCGCAGGCCCTGGATCATCTCGGCATAGGTGAAGCTCTCGCCGTCGAAGAACTTATTCATAAATTCCTCGCTGGTCTCGGCCACCGACTCCTTCAGGGACTCATAAAACTCATCAATCACGCCGGCCTTGCCGTCGGGCAGCTGAATCTCCACACGCTGGAGCTTCTGCATCTCGTAGGCGCGCTTGTTCAGCACATCGATGATGCCGGTAACCTTCTTGCTGTCGTCCCAGATGGGCACCACCAGGGGGGCAATCTTGTTGCCGTACTTCTCCCGCAGGGCCTCGAAGGTGGCGTTGTAGTCGGAGTTGTCCTCGTCGGTCTTGGAGATGTAGATGAAGCGGGGCATGTTCCGCTCCTCGCAGAACTTCCAGGCCTTCTCCAGGCCCACGGAGATGCCGTCCTTGGCGGAGCAGACAATGATGGCCGCGTCGGCGGCCCGGAGGGCCTCCATCACCTCGCCGGAGAAGTCGAAGCCGCCCGGGGTGTCCAGCACGTTAATCTTGCAGCCCTTGAACTCCACAGGGGCCACGGCCAGGGAGATGGAAATCTGGCGCTTGACCTCCTCGGGGTCGTAGTCGCAGACGGTGTTGCCGTCGGTGGCCTTGCCCATACGGTCGATGGCCTTGGTCATGTACAGCAGGCTCTCAGCCAGGGCGGTCTTACCGCTGCCGCCATGTCCGATCAGGGCCACGTTACGGATGTTTTGTACAGAATAGCTCATAGTTGGTTCCACTCCTTATCGTTTGGTATCGCCCCGGACAAATTCCGGTCATTGGGCGTTACACGCTGTTTGTCATTATACACTAAATTCCTTTCGGTGACAACTGTTTTTTTGAGGGATTTTGGCCGAGGACAAAAAAGGCCCTCCGCGCAGGGCGGAGAGCCTTTTTATCAATGATTCTGCTGTAAAATCATCAGGTTATACTGGACCTCCGCCTCTGGAGCGGAGCATCGTTCGGCGGTGACGCCGATACCCTGCTCCTGGGCCAGGCGCTCGATCTGGTCCAGAATCTCCAGCGGCAGGTTCCAATAGATGCTTCCCTGCCGGTCGTCCGTGGGCGTTACCGCCGTCTCCAGGGGGATCAGCTCCACCGCCCCCTCGGGCATACGCTCCAAGGTCGTCGTGCCATTCACCAGGGACCTATCACTGTCCAGGCCCTCCGCGGCGGGATTGGGAGCAGCCTTCTGCATCTCACCCTCCCCCGGCGCGGCATATGCGGCAATCTGGGGAGCGTCGCCCGTCTCCGGGTCGGCCAGGGCGGCGTTCACCCGGGGACCGTCCCCGTCCCTGCGCAGGGACTCCTGGGCGGAGATATCCGCGTATTCCTCCACAACATCCCGGTTGAAGCTGCGGGCCGTCAGCATCCACTTATCCTGCTCCTGGTGTTGGGAAACTCCATACAGCCCCGCCACCAGCACCAGACAGGCGGCCAGCCCGGCCAGCGCCCGGACCTGGGGCCGCTTGAACAGGGGGATCACCTTGGGCTTTTCCTCCGCCCGGATGCGGTCCATCACGCCCTGGGTGAAGCCCTCGGGGGCCTCAATTTCCTCCAGCTCAGGGAAAGTCCCTTGGAGCGCAGCCAGCTGCGCTCCCACTGCCCGGCAGCCCGGGCAGATTGCCAGATGCTCCTCCAGCTCCCGCTCCTCCTCAACAGTCAGAGCCCCGTCCAGCCGTGCGGAGAGCAATTCCAGATATTTGTCACAGGACATGGGTGTCACCCCCTCCCTTTTTTCTCGTTCAACGATTTAGACGGCCCATGTTCAAAAAAGTTCCCGTCCTCCAGCAAAATTTTTCTTAAATTCAGCCGGGCCCGGGCGATGCGGGACTTTACCGTCCCCAGGTCGATGTCCAGGGCCTGGGCAATTTCCTGATAGCTCAGGCCGGACAGCTCCCGGAGGACCAGCGCCCGCCGCTGCCAGTCGGGCAGCTTTTCCAGCCCCCGGGCCAGGGCCTTTCCCCGCTCCGACCGCTCCAGCAGGCGCTGGGGGTCGCTCTCCCGGTCGGCGGGCTCGGCCCAGCCGGCCTCCTCGTCGTCCAGCGACACCGCCGGGGCCACCTCCTCCCGGCGCTTCTGTTTTCGCAGGTGGTCAATACACACATTTGTGGTCAGACGGTACACCCAGGTGGCGAAGCTGCTCTCCCCCTGGAAGGAGGCCAGCCCCTGCCATGCCTTGACGAAGGCCTCCTGTGCCAGGTCTGCCGCCTCCTCCCGGTCGTTCACCAGCCGCAGGGCCAAAGAAAATACCTTATTCTGATTGTCCAGCACCAGCTGCTCAAAGGCGCTCTGGTCGCCAGCTTTCGCTTTCTCTACCAGCTCCTGGTCCGGCATAGCTTCACCTCCTTCGTCTTTCGTCCCGCCCGCAGGCGGCAAGGCTCCCTCCCTGAGGGAGCTGTCAGCGAAGCTGACTGAGGGAGTCACCCCCGGACTCCCTCCGACACGGCTTCGCCGTGCCACCTCCCTCTAAGAGGGAGGCTTTTCCCTGCGGGGGACGCAGGTCTCAGCACAAATCCCGCTTAATCCCCTTGGTCACCCGGTAGACGTCCTCCAGGGTGGTGATCTTCACAATCTGCTCCTTATAGTACCCCGCGTGGGGGACCCCCTTCAGATACCAGGCGTACTGTTTCCTGGCCTCCAGGCAGGCGATCTTCTCCCCCTTATTTTTGGCCGCCATCTCAAATTGACGGACGGCGGTGTCGCACCGCTCGGCCAGAGGGGGCAGCTCCGGGATGGGTTCGCCGTTCAGGGCCGCCCGGCACTGGGCAAACAGCCAGGGGTTGCCGAACACCCCCCGGCCGATCATGGCCATGTCCGCCCCGGTGTATTTCAGGATGCGGGGGGCGTCCTCCCCCTTGAACACGTCCCCATTGGCGATCACTGGTATTTTTACCGCCTTCTTCACTTCCCGAATCCAGTCCCAGTTGGCGGTCCCGGCGTACATCTGCACCTTGGTCCGGCCGTGGACGGCCACCGCCGCCACCCCGGCTTCCTCCATGGCCTTTGCGAACTCCACACAGTTGATGGACCCCTTGTCCCAGCCCAGGCGGAACTTTACCGTCACCGGGCACTTGGCCCCCCGGATGACGGCCTCAGCTACCTTGACAGCCAGGTCCGGGTTCTTCATCAGCCCGGAGCCGTCCCCGGAGTTGGCCACCTTGGGGACGGGACAGCCCATGTTGATGTCGATGAAATCCGCCCCGGACACCTCCCGGGCGATGGCCGCCCCCTCCTCCATACACACCGGGTCGCTGCCGAAAATCTGGGCGGCGGCGGGGGTCTCGTTCTCCCCCATTTGCAGGAGGGGGAGGGACTTCTTGTCCTGATAGCACAGGGCCTTGGCGCTGACCATCTCGGTGCAGGTCAGCCCCGCCCCCTGCTCCCGGCAGATGGTGCGGAAGGCCATGTCCGTCACCCCGGCCATAGGGCCCAGGGCCAAGGGCGTCTCGATTGTGATTCCTCCAATGGTGGCCATAGGACTGCTCCTTATCCGCGTGGATTTCGTCTGTAGGGGCGCGCATTGCGCGCCCGTGGAACGCTGTGCTTTCACGGCGGGCGGACAATGTCCGCCCCTGCACGCGGGCCGCCCCTACAAAGTTTCTCCATTGTATCATGTCTCTTTGATGTTGACAAGGCCGCTTTTACCCGGTAAAATGGAAAAAACGCAAATAAAGGAGAAAATTATGGAACTCAACGCCTTACACGCCGCCCTGATGGGGATATCCGCCTATCGGGAGCTGCTGGACCCCCTGATTGGAGTGGCCGGAATGGTGAAGCAAAACAGCGGCCCTGATGTCCGCGTGATGGGGAATGCCGAGCGGCTGCTGCACTTTTTGAAGCACAAAAGAGGAGAGGAGGCCCTGGATTTTTATATCCGGCTGTTCCATTCCCTGCGGCAGGCGGGCTGCGAGGGACTGGGCGACTGGCTTTGGGACCAGCTGCGGTACACCGAGAGCCCCTACTCCCGGCTCATTGACCAGGGGAAGTCCGACCCCGCCCTGGAGAACGCCGCCCGGCGGGACATCGACACCCTGGTCCTGCTGGCCGAGACCGACTGCGACCGCTTTATCGACGCCATGAAGCCCCTGCTGGGCAACGAGTTTGCCCCGGTGCTGGCCGGGCTTCCCCGGTGGCGGGCGGCGGCCCCCTTCGACTTCGACAGCCTGACCCAGTTCTACAAGGACCACGGGGCGGGGCTGTTCGCCAAATACCGGGCCTTTCTGTGGGAGGACGGCAGTCTGGTGCCGGTGGCCGACCCGGACTGTCCCCGCCCCGAGGACCTGCTGGGCTACGAGCACCAGCGGGGCCAGGTGGAGCAAAACACCCGGCTGATGATTGCCGGCCGGCAGGCCAACAACGTCCTCCTCTTTGGCGACGGGGGCACCGGCAAGTCGGCCACGGTGAAGTCCATGCTCCACCTGCCCGGCATGGAGGACCTGCGGCTCATTGAGGTGGAGAAGGAAAACCTCACCGGGATGCCCCAGCTTATTCGCTCCCTGGCCGGGCGGCGGCAGAAATTTATCCTGTTTATCGACGACCTGGCTTTCGACCAGGACGACAAGACCTATTCCGCCCTGAAGACCATTCTGGAGGGCACCCTGGAGAAGCGGCCCGCCAATGTGTGCATCTACGCCACCTCCAACCGGCGGCATCTGGTGCGCCAGACCTTTGCTGACCGGGCCGGGGACGAGGTGGACACCTTTGAGACCATCTCGGAAAAGACCGCCCTGGCCGAGCGCTTCGGCCTGCGCATCCCCTATCTCACCATGAACAAGGCGGGCTATCTGGCCCTGGTGGACCATCTCGCCGCCCAGGCGGGTATCTCCATGGAGCGGGACGCCCTCCACGCCCAGGCCATGACCTGGGAGATTCGTCACGCCGGACGCACCCCCCGGGTAGCACGGCAGTTTGTGGCGAGCCTACACACATAAAGGATAGCCTGTTTTTTGCAACCAATTTGTGTATTATTGACAAATAATTTTTTATAATTTTTATTGACATATAACTCTGAAATACATATAATGAATATGAGGTGGTGATTACGATGAATAAGTGACCTTGTTTATGTATGTCAGATTAAACACCCAATTACAAACAAATTGCATTGGAGGTAATTACATGAAAGGTTATTTGACTTCATATACAAGGTGAAAGAGTTGATTTCGTATGCTAAAAAACAAACGCTTTTTATATCCGGTTCTGTTCTCATGTATGATTGCCGGAGTCTTGTTCTTCACCAGAGACAAAACAATCCACACGCCCTATGAATACCCCGTCCGCCCGGGCAGCGCCCAGTGGCAGAAATTTGAAAGCCGTTCAGAAATGGTTGACGCCTGCCAGATTCCCCAGGATATTTTGGACAATCTGTCCACGCAGGCGCTGCTGGAAACCATACTGGACTATCCCCTTCTCTCCGACATGACCACAGTCTCTCACACACCGGAGGGACAGGATGACGAAGCCGGCTTCCGGCACATCGCGGGCTCGTTTAACGGGCTTCAAGAGTTTATGTCGCGCACAGACGCGCTCTCCACCCTGAGCCAATACGGATACTTTGACGATCCTGAAGTCAGGGGCGGCAGCATTTATCGCATCATCTACCAAAACACACAGAGATACCAGAGCAATTCACAGTGAGGAGGGGCCCCTATGGCCCGGAACAAGCACCCGGAGCAGACCGTACAGCTCATTCTGGACACCGCATCCACCCTCTTTCTCCAAAAGGGCTACGACAAAACCACCCTTCAGGACATTATCAACGCCACCAAGCTGTCCAAGGGGGCCATCTACCACCATTTCGCCTCCAAGGAGGCCATCCTCATTGCCGTGGTGGACCGGATGGGAGAGTACAACAGCACCGTCCTGGCCCAGGTCCGGGACAGAAAGGGCCTTACCGGGGCGGAAAAGCTGCGGGAGATGTTCCGCACCTCCATGACCCTGTCCTTCCAGGGGAAAATCCTGCACATGCTGCCCTTCCTCATTGAGAATCCCAAGTTTATGGCCCTGCAAATGCAGAGCATTCTGGGGGAGGCCGCCCCCGACTACATCCTCCCCATCCTGCGGGAGGGCATCGCCGACGGCTCCATCCAGGCCGAGCACCCGGAGGAGCTGTCCGAGGTCCTGCTGATTCTGTCCGACCTGTGGCTCCACCCCATCCTCCGGCCCAGCACGCCGGAGCAGGTCCGGGCCCGGTGCGACTTCTTTAACCGGTTTACCCGGCAGTACGGCTTTGAACTGCTGGACGAAGACCTGATTGAGGCGATGGCAGAGTTTTCCCGGACCTGATTCCCCCCACAGGGGCAAGCCTCCTTTTGAAAGGAGGTGCCCCAGTGGGCACACTGGGGCGGAGGATTGCATTTTGGCGAAGCCAAAATATGCGAAGCAAGCGAGGTTTTGCAAACTTAGGTTTACTGCGTATGTTTTGCTTCGCAAAACGCAATCCTCAGTCAGCCTGCGGCTGACAGCCCCTTTCCAAAGGGGCCTTTGGAGCAAATCTGCCCTTGGGCAGTTTTATTTGCCCTATATACAAACCGACGGTCGGTTTTAATAAGAAAGGAGCAACTTCTATGAAAACACAAAAAAGCGCCCTGTTCACCCGGGATTTCACCCTGGTGGTCATCGGGCAGATCATCTCCCTGTTCGGCAACGCCATCCTCCACTTTGCCCTGCCCCTGTATCTGCTGCGGGAGACGGGCTCCATCACCCTGTTCGGGGTGGTGAACGCCTGTTCCTTCCTGCCCATGATCCTCATGGGCCCCATCGGCGGGACGGCAGCGGACCGGGTCCACAAGGGCCGCATCATGGTGGGACTGGACTTCCTCACCGCCGGGCTGACGGCGTGTTTCTGCCTGCTGTGGGGCAAGGCCCCGCTGGTGCCCCTGGTGATCGGCACGCTGATGCTCCTCTACGCCATCGCCGGGGCCTACCAGCCGGCGGTCCAGGCCAGCCTGCCCCTGCTGCTGGCCCCCGACCGGCTCACCCAGGGCAACGCGGTCATCAACATGGTGGCCACCCTGGCCAACCTGCTGGGGCCCGCCCTGGGGGGCGTCATTTTCGGTCTGTGGGGACTGGCCCCCATTCTCACCATCGGCGGGGTCTGCTTTTTCTGCTCGGCGGTGATGGAGCTTTTCATCCGCGTCCCCCACGAGAAGCGCCCCCGGTCCGCCGGGGTGCTGGCCACGGTGGGCCAGGACCTGGGGGAGAGCTGGCGGTATATCTCTAAGGAGCGGCCGGTGTTCCTGCAAGTGACTTTGGTGCTGTCCGCCTTCAACCTGATTCTCTCAGCGGTGATGATTGTGGGCATCCCCGCTATTGTGGCCCAGGTGCTGGACATGAGCGACGCCCGCATGGGCCTGACCCAGGCGGCCATGGGGTTTGGAGGTCTGCTGGGCGGACTGCTGGCCGGGGTGCTGGGTCCACGGCTGAAGCCCCGGCACGGGTCGGTGTGCCTGCTGGCCTGCGCCGGGATGGCGGGCCTTATGGGGCTGGCCGTCCTCCCCAGGGTGCCTGCGGCGGTGAGCTACTGGCTGATTACCGGGATGGCCATGACGGCCATGGCCGCCGCCATGCTGTTTACCGTGGTGATGCTCACCCTGGTCCAGGCCCAGGTGCCCGGCCAGCTGCTGGGCAAGGTGATCGCCTGCATCCAGGCGGTGGCCAACTGCGCTTCCCCCCTGGGACAAGCGGGATACGGCATCCTGTTCGACCGCCTGTCCCCCTGGGCGGTGCTGATGGGTGCCGCCATCCTGTCGGCGCTGGTGGCCCTCCGGTCCCGGCGGGTGTTCCAGGCGCTGGAAGCAAATTGACAACTTCAACCCCCATCGTCCCGCCGCAGCGGCAAGCCTTCCACCCTCCGGGGGGAAGGTGCCCCAGTGGGCACACTGGGGCGGATGAGGGGGCGGGACGGGGACGCATTTCTTTCGATAAGGGGCAAAAACCTGCCGCGCACCCTCATCCGTCATCCGCTTCGCGGATGCCACCTTCCCCCTGGAAGGGGGAAGGCTTTTAAACGCACTCTTTCACGTTGTACTTTTTTTGCACGGCAAAGGGGCCGGACAAAAGTCCGGCCCCTTCCTGATTTCGGTTATTCCTCCAGCATGCGCCGCCAGTGGTGCATTTTCTGATGAAATTCCTCGCTCTCCCCCGGGAACCAGGACAGGGCGCAGGCCAGGGCGTGCTCGAAGAAGCAGTAGTCCTGCTCCGGCACCCGGGTCTTCAGCAGGGACAGCACCCCCAGGGCCTGTTCCCGGTCGGCCAGGCCCTCCTTGGCCTGCCAGGCCAGCAGGGTAAGGGCGGGGATTACCGGCCAGTCCAGCTGGCCCAGGCAGATGCGGGTCAGCTCATAGGAGGGCAGCTTACCCCCGTAAACTATCAGCTCCGGGGAGGGCATCCGGCTGTCGTCCTTCCCCAGCTGAGCCAGCAGGCACACCGCGGCAAACTGCACCCGCAGCAGCCACTGGTCCGCCGGGATGCGCATGTCGTCGGGCTCGGGGGGATAGACCATGCAGCCGTACAGGTCGTCAAAGGACAGCCCCTCGCACATCGCCCCCGCCCGGTTGTACCACTCCCCCAGGTGGAAGGGGGACTGTGCCAGCTCCTTGACCCCCATCCGGGCGGCGTCACCGGGCCGCTCCACCGCCGGACTGGCGTTGTGGTCCGGGCTGTAGTTCCACAGCCGCACTCCGTCGGGAATCAGAGTGCTGTCCAGGGGCGGGTCGGATACCGCGTTGACAATGAGGTGAATCCCGCCGGACTTTTTCCCGTACTCAGTGACGGCCAGCCGCACGGCGTTGGCAGCGCTGGCCGCTTCCTCACAGCTGAGGACCAGCTTGACCTCCCCGCCGGTGCCCTTGGCGATAAAGTTGGGGATCATCTTCACGGTGGCGTCCCAGCTGGGGAAAAACCGCTCCACATAGGGAATCAGCTGCTCCTCCCGGGCCCACTGGCACAGCTCGCTCCCCCGCTGGTTCTCGGGCTTGGACGCGGCGCACAGCACCAGCCGCTCCAGCTCCACGGGGTCGCCGCTGTCCAGCCAGCGGCAGAACAGGAGGGAGGGCTCCGCCCACTCCACATCCTGTTGGTCCCCCCAGTCGGTGACCAGGGCGTAGTACTCGATGGCCTTGGACAGGTTCCTCACCCGCAGGAAATAGTCGGCCAGGTCGTTGCAGGGGGCCAGATTTTTGGGGTCGAGCTCCAGGCCCTCCTTCACATAGTCCTCCGCCCCCTCGGGGTCATCTAAGTCCAGACAGCACACGCCGGCGAAGGTGTAGCAGGAGGCCGCTTTATGCCGGGATATCCCCTCCTGGGCGGCCTTCAGAGCCTCCTCGTTCCGGCCCATGTGGCGCAGGAGGATGCACTCGGCGGTGTAGCGGTTGGTGGCGTCCGGGCGGGGGGCGGTGTTGTCCCCCAGGGCCCGCAGGGCATTGAGACAGCCGTCCCACAGCCGCTGGCGCTGGACCGGCTCCAGCGGGTCCAGCACCTGGGTGAGCATGGCCACAAAGAGGCACACCGCCTCCTCCCCCGCCTTGTCCAACAGGGCCTGGTTGCCCAGCCAACGCTCCGCCATGTCCATGTGGGACAGGTCCCGGGTCTGGATGGCGGTCCGGGCGAAGTGCTCCAGGGCCTCGGCCACCCGCCCCTGGTCCATCAGGATTGAGGCCTCCCTCCAGGGGCCCTGGGGGCGGGGGACGGACCGGGTCTTCTCCCCCTGGCTGCCAGCGTTTCCGTTGTCTTTCTTTTTGAACAGTCCAAACATTCTTGTCCCCTCCTAGCCGTTTTGCGTCCGGTTGTGACAGCTGATCGCCCAGTTCAGATCATACAGGCGGAAGCGCCCGTCGTCGGGCTCCTCCCCCAGCCGGTCCAGCATCTGGCGGCACATGTCAAAGACCACCTGGTTCACCCCGGTATGTACGATGTTCCGGTTGGTGAGGTGGATGTCATACCAGTAGATAGGCTGGCCGTACTCCGGGGCCTTGTCCGGGCCGATGGAGGCGTAGAGGACAGCGTGGAGGGGCTCCTCGGCGGGGTCCGGGGTGGACACCCCCTGAAAGAAGCCGTTCCAGACCACCTCGCCCTGAGACTGAAGCTGACCGATGATAAGGGGCTTGACCAGTTGGAGAACCCGCTCGTCCAAACCGGCGTCCCGTGCCCGGACCAGCTCCTGCACGGCATAGAAATTCCCCGCCGCCCTGCGCTTCATGCCGGGCAGCTCCAGCCCCTCCAGGTTCCGGTTCATCACTTGCAGGGCCTCGCCGGCGTCGGACGAGTCGATGCCGGGGACCAGGGCGACTCCTAATTTGGCCTCCGGGTCAAAATACCAGCAGGGCCAGGCGGTGTCCGCCTCCAGGCCGCACTTGGGGCAGCGCCACTGGAAAAACTCCCCCTTCAGCAGCAGCTCCTTCCCCGCCGGGTTTTGAGTCAGGTCCAGGCCGTGGTACTCCTTCAGCTCGCTGATGGTCTTGCACTGCATGCACTGGCTCCGGCTGTACCGGATCAGACCCGGGATTTTTTCATCCATCGAAATACCTCCTTAACAGAGTAATGTAAGCCTATTGTAACTCAAAGGGAATCTGTAAGCAAGCCCATATTTCCACAGCACCGTTTCCCTTTTGTCCAATATCATACACCATATTTAGTGTGAAGTCAATACATCATATCTAGTGTTGTCATAATAGATTTATCCGAAAAATGGAGCTGATCTATTATGAAAACCTACATCGACCGCATGCGGGAGCTGCGCGAAGACCATGATTTAACCCAGTATGACATTGCCAAACTGCTTAAAACCACACAGCAGACCTATTCGCGGTATGAGCAGGGAATCAACGAGCTTCCCATCCGGCATTTGATCACTTTGTGCCAATTCTACCGGGTAACTTCCGATTATTTTCTTGGCTTCTCGGACTGAAGCGGGCATTTTAATGTAAAAAATCCCCCGACTGTAATCGTCGGGGGATTTCTATGTCGAAGTATCAAATTACACCAGCTTGGCGCCATTGACCTTCACGCCGGGGCCCATAGTGGCAGCCACGGTGCAGCTCTTGATATACTGGCCCTTGGCGGCGGCGGGCTTGGCCTTGATGATGGCACCCATGAGGGCGGCGAAGTTCTCGCTCAGCTTCTCGGGGCCGAAGGAGACCTTGCCGATGGGGCAGTGGATGATGTTGGTCTTATCCAGGCGGTACTCCACCTTACCAGCCTTGATCTCGTTGACAGCCTTGGTCACGTCCATGGTGACGGTGCCGGCCTTGGGGGAGGGCATCAGGCCCTTGGGGCCCAGCACCTTACCCAGACGGCCCACCACGCCCATCATGTCGGGGGTGGCGACCACCACGTCGAAGTCGAACCAGTTTTCCTTCTGGATCTTTTCCACCAGGTCCATCTCGCCCACGAAGTCAGCGCCGGCGGCCTTGGCCTCGTCGGCCTTGGCGGCCTTGGCGAAGACCAGCACACGCTGGGTCTTGCCGGTGCCGTGGGGCAGGACGATGGCGCCGCGGACCTGCTGGTCGGCGTGGCGAGAGTCAACCCCCAGCTTCACATGGAGCTCCACGGTCTCGTCGAACTTGGCTGTGGCGGTGTCCACCACCAGCTTCATGGCGTCAGCGGTATCATACAGGGTGTTCTTGTCGATCTTCTTGGCGCTCTCTTTGTATTTCTTTCCTCTAAACATTCTTGTCCCCTCCTTACTCGCCCACCAGGATACCCATGGAGCGGGCAGTGCCGGCGATCATGCTCATAGCGGCCTCGATGGAGGCGGCGTTGAGGTCGGGCATCTTGGTCTCAGCGATCTTGCGCACATCCTCCTTGCTGATGGTGGCCACCTTGTTCTTGTTGGGCACACCGGAGGCCTTCTCGATGTTGCAGGCCTTCTTAATCAGCACGGGGGCGGGGGGCGTCTTGGTGATAAAGGTGAAGGAGCGGTCGGCGTAGACGGTGATAATCACAGGGATAATCAGGCCCACGTCGTTCTTGGTCCGCTCGTTGAACTCCTTGGTGAAGGCGGCGATGTTCACACCGTGCTGGCCCAGCGCGGGGCCAACCGGGGGGGCGGGGGTCGCCTTGCCGGCGGGAATCTGTAATTTTACGTATCCAGTTACTTTCTGTGCCACGAAAGAGCACCTCCATTTGAAAATGTGGTAGTTTGGCGGAGCTTTTCGCTCCTCCCACTTGGTTGCGGTAATCGTCTGTAGGGGCGCACATTGTGCGCCCGTTATCATGCCGCCTTGTATCGTACGGGCGCACAATGTGCGCCCCTACACTCAGGCGTTCGCGGGTTCCACCTGGTCCAGCTCCAGCTCCACGGGGGTCTCGCGTCCAAACATGGACACCACCACCCGGACCTTGCCGCTGTCCAGGTCAATCTCGTCCACGGTGCCCAGGAAGGACTCCAGGGCGCCGTCGGTGATGCGCACGGTGTCGCCCAGCCGGTAGCTGACCACGACCTCCCGCTTCTCCACGCCCAGGGCTGCCACGTCGGCCTCGCTCAGGGGGATGGCCTTGTTGCCCTCGCCCAGAAAACCGGTAACGCCCCGGATGTTGCGCACCACGTGCCAGGTCTCGTCGTTCATCACCATCTTCACCAGGACATAGCCGGGGAACACCTTGCGCTCCACGTCCTTGGGGCCGTTGTCGGTGATCTCGGTGACGGTCTCCAGGGGAATGCTGATCTCGTGGATCAGCTCGTGCATGTTACGGTTTTCCACGTACTTCTCGATGGTGGCCTTCACCGTGTTCTCATAGCCGGAGTAGGTGTGGACCACGTACCAGTTCGCGTTGTCAGCCATCCGCGTCACCCTTTGAAGGCGCCGATGAGGAGCTTAATCGCCTCGCCGGCGACATAGTCAAACAGCGCGATGCAGATACCGACCACGATCACACAGGCAATGACGATCAGGGTGTTGTTGATGGTCTGCTTGCGGGTGGGCCACTGGACCTTCTTCAGCTCGCTTTTCATATCCCGGAACCACTTGCCCACGCGGGCGAAGAAGCCGGGCTTGGCATTCTTGTCGGACTTCTTGTCCTTCTTGGCGGCCTGGACGGCCTTTTCGTTTTCAGCCATTACTTACCCTTCTTTCCTTTTGGCCCTTGCGCCAATCACTTCGTCTCATTGTGAACGGTGTGTTTCCTGCAGAAGGGGCAGTATTTGTTCAACTCCAGACGGTCGGGGGTATTCTTCTTGTTCTTAAAGGTATTGTAGTTTCTCTGCTTGCACTCAGAGCACCGCAGGGTGATCTTAATGCGCGCGCCGGCTTTTGCTGCCATATTGTTCGGCACCTCCTTTTTTATTTGACGGGCCAATAAAAAACGCCAGATACGGCCCATCCTCTGCCGAATCCAGCGCCAAAGGGCATGATAACACACACCCAGAGGGTACGGTGGAAAGCGGCATTTGCCTCCCTGTGTCCCGCAGGCAGAGGGGTCCGCCCCCCGGACACCGTATCCGGGCAGCAGAAAAAAGCCCCTTTTCACAGGTATCGACTACTATATCACGCCTGTCCCTTGCCGTCAAGAGCTTTTTTGCCCTTTCCATTAAAATTTTGTGAAGATTGGGGTGGATGGGTAAAATAGGTTTGCATTCCCCGGGCAGGTGTGGTATACTCCCTATTCAAATATACCCGCTTTTGGGAATATTAACCGCCCGCGCGGCGCGCAGGGGCGCAATGCGCCCCCCTGCAAAAGTACATGATTGCAAATCAGAGTAAAAGGAGTCGATTCTTCCCACATGGAAATAGACAGTACCAGTATCGCCATGCTTATTACCCTGCTCATTCTGGTGGTCCTGTCGGCCTACTTCTCGGCCACTGAGACCGCGTTTACCTCCCTGAACCGCATCCGCCTGAAAACCCGGGCCGACAACGGCAGCCGCCGGGCCGCCAAAACCCTGGCGCTGGCGGAGGAGTATGACAAGCTGCTGTCCACCATCCTCATCGGCAACAACATTGTCAACATCACCGCCACCACCGTGTCCACCGTGCTGTGCACCCGGTGGTTCCACCAGTACGGCCCCACCGTGGCCACGGTGGCCCTCACCATTATCATCCTGGTCTTCGGTGAGATCACCCCCAAGAGCATGTCCAAGGAGCGGCCCGAGGACTTCGCCATGTTCGCCCAGCCCCTGCTCCGGCTGTTCATGGTGGTCTTTACCCCGCTAAACTTCCTGTTCAGCCAGTGGAAAAAGCTGATGAGCCGGGTCTTCCGGGCCAAGGGGGACGACGGCATCACCGAGGAGGAGCTGGTGGGCATGGTGGACCAGGCCCAGACCGAGGGCGGCCTGGACGAGCACGAAAGCGACCTGATCCGCAACGCCATCGAGTTCAACGACCTGGAGGTCTCGGAGATCCTCACCCCCCGGGTGGACCTGACCGCCGCCGACGAGGAGAGCTCCATGGAGGAGATTGCCGCCCTCTTTGCCGAGACGGGCTACTCCCGCATCCCCATCTACCACGAGACGGTGGACAACATCGTGGGGGTCATCCACGAAAAGGACTTCTACGCCGCCCGCTACCGGGGGGAGACCATGGTGTCCAACCTGAAGGCCCCGGTGTTCTACACCACGGGCAACACCAAGGTCTTCGAGCTGCTGCGCATTTTGCAGAAGAACAAGGTCCACATGGCGGTGGTGGTGGACGAGTACGGCGGCACCCAGGGCATCGTCACCCTGGAGGACATCCTGGAGGAGCTGGTGGGCGAAATCTGGGACGAACACGACGAGGTAATCGAGACCTTCCAGAAGCAGTCCGACGGCAGCTACCTGATTGCCTGCTCCGCCGATCTGGACGACATGTATGACCTGTTCCAGGTGAAGGGCGCCTGCGATGCCGCCACCGTCTCCGGCTGGGTGCTGGAGCAGGTGGGCCGGGTCCCCGAAGCGGGGGACCAGTTCACTGCCGAGGGCCTGGATGTCACCGTCACCCGGGTGGAGCACCGGCGGGTGCTGGAGATTCAGGTGCGGGTGCTGGAAGAAACGGAAGAAACATAAGCGAAGGGCCTGCCCTCCCGGGCAGGCCCCTGTTTTATTCCGCCGGGGGCGGGAGCGCATCGAACAAAATCCACTCCATCTCCGTCTCCATCCACACCGCCAGCTTCTGCTCCCCGCCGACTTTGACCAGGGCGTATTGGGCGCTCAGGTCCTGGGAGAAGTTGGTCTGTCCGTCCATCTCGGGCACGCCGCTGGTGTAGGACGTCACCGTTTTGACCTCGCCGGGGCCGGGCGCCGCAGAAACCAGCTCCCCGGTGGAGAAGTAAAGGACGCCGTCCACCATAATGGCGGGGTGCCTGTCCCCCTGCTGTTCGCCGGAGTAATCGGGCTCCGCAGGAGCAGAGGGCTCCGGCGGCATCGACTCAGCGCCGCCTGAACTGCCGTCTGCTGCGCCGCTCGGTGCGTCATTGCCGGCCGGTGCGCTGGCAGTGGTGTTGCCCCCGCCGCTGACGCCCTCCCAGTACAGGCCCTTTTTGTAATCCCCGCCTGTGCCCAGCCACAACGCCCCGTAGCCCAGGGCCAGCACTAGGGCGCAGCAGGCGGCCAAAGACCCCCACCGCCGGTAATTGGGGCGTTTTCTGAGGGACTTGTACTCCTCCGCCTCCCGGATCAGGTCGTCGTCCAGCAGGCCGATGGCGTCTAACAGATGTTCTGTGTTCATACCGCTACCCCCTCCCGCTCCAGCTCCAGCTTCAACCTGCCCCGCATCCGGTGGAGCTTCGACTTCACCTGTCCCATGCTCAGCCCAAACCGCCGGGCCAGGCTGTCCAGCGGCTCCAGGTGGAAGTACCGCCGGACAAACAGGGCCCGGTCCGCCTCGCTCTGGCGGCGGAGAAAGGCGGAGATCAGGGCCGCCGTCTCCCCGGCCTCCAGATTTTCGTCGGGACGGCGGCAGTCGGGCAGGCAGTCCTCCAGTTCGTGGAGGGCAATCTCCACCTGACTGCCCCCCCGTTTGGCCGCCTTGAGCCGCCGCCACCGGTCCAGGGACAGGTTCCGGGTCAGCTTGCCGAAGAAGGCGGACAGAATCCCCGGCCGCTGGGGTGGCATGGCGTTCCAGGCCCGGAGCCAGGTGTCGTTGACGCACTCCTCCGCGTCCTCCTCCTGGTCCAGGATGCGCCGGGCGATGGTGTGGCAGTAGGCGCCGTATTTCTCCTCGCTGGCCGCGATGGCCTGCTGGGACCGGGCCCAGTACAGGTCGATAATGGCTGTGTCCTCCATGGGGGAGCCTCCTCTCTCTAAGCCTCCCTCTTAGAGGGAGGTGGCACGGCGAAGCCGTGACGGAGGGAGTCCTTCGGAGGTCTGTGGGAACCTTGAGTACTCCCTCAGTCAGCCCTGCGGGCTGACAGCTCCCTCAGAGAGGGAGCCTTTACTTTAACAGACGCAAAAACCGCGCCGAAGGTTTCCGCTTCGGCGCGATTTTTCGAAAAATTTTCAGGCCAGCGGCTCGAAGTCGGAGGCGGGGTGCTTGCACAGGGGGCAGATATAGTCGGCGGGCAGCTCGTCGCCCTCGTAGACGTAACCGCACACCTTGCACACCCAGCGCTTCTTCTCGCTGGGCGCGGCGGGGGCGGCAGGCTTGGGCTTGATGTGGGCCTGGTAGTAGGCATAGGTGGCGCTGGGGGCGCCGGAGAGCACGCCGCCGTCCAGCACGTCGGCCAGGAACAGGGTGTGGGTGCCCAGGTCGGTGGCGGACACCACCTTGCAGCTCAGCCAGGCATTGGTGCCCTGAGTGACGTAGGGGATGCCGTCGGCGTCCTTGCCGGTGTGGGCCTGGAAGCCGGCGAACTTGTCCGCGTCCCGGCCTGACTGGAAGCCGAAACGCTGGAACAGATCAAATTTGGCCTCCTCCGACAGGACGGAGACGGTAAAGCGGCCGGTCTCCTTCACCATGTCGTGGGTGTAGTTGCCCTTGTTGATGGCCACGACAATGCGGTTGGGGTCGGTGGTTACCTGGATGGCGGTGTTGGTAATGCAGCCGTTGTCCTTGTCCCCCCGGCGGGCGGACAGCACAAACAGGCCGTAGCTCAGGGAATACATGACCTTGTTGTCCATAAACAGTTCCTCCTTGTTTTGACGTTGATGGGTATGGGAGCAGTCTACCATAGTTTGGCCCAAATGTCCACGCTTCAACCGGAAAATTTTTCTGGTTGACATTGTAGACCAACCGTGGTATGATAGGTCTACAAAGTAGACCACTCTCTGACAGGAGAGGACCCTGAATGTAGGGGCGCGCAGTGCGCGCCCGCGGGCGGACAATGTCCGCCCCTACATGGTACAGGCGGAGCGTGGACGTGAAAAGAGGAGCATTTTATGGACAACATCAATCTCACCAACAGCGAGTGGTACGTTTTGGACTGCCTGTGGGAGACCTCCCCCATGACGGTGATGGAGCTGGTGGCCGCCCTGGGGGAGCGGCTGGGCTGGGCCAAGAGCACCACCATCACCACCCTGCGGCGGATGGAGGCCAAGGGGCTGGTCCTGTGCACCGTGGAGGGCCGGGCCAGGCACTACACCCCCAACCTACAGCGGGACCAGGCCGTCCGGGGGGAGACCCGCTCCTTCCTGGACAAGGTCTACCGGGGGAGCGTGGGACTGATGGTGTCCGCTCTGGCGGAGGACAGGGCCCTGTCCCGGGCGGAGATTGACGAACTGTATGAAATTTTGCGCAAGGCAGAGGAGGGACAGAGATGAAATTATTGACCGAATGGGCGATTACCTCCAGCGTGCTCATTCTGATCGTGCTGGCGGTGCGGTTTTTGCTCAAAGACCGGCTGTCTGCCCGGCTGCGGTACGCCCTGTGGGGGGTGGTCCTGCTGCGGCTGCTGGTGCCCTTCCAGGTGGAACTGCCCGCCCCGGTTTCCGACGCCGTTCCCCTGCTGGTTTCCAACGCGGTTCCAGCGGTGGAGCGGTGGGAGGAGCCATCCATCCCTGTCTTTCCCCAGGAGGATTTCGCCGCCTTCGGCTTCAGCCGGGCGGATTTCCACCAGATGGAGCCGGGGGAAATCATCCCCACCGACACCAGCATAGGCTACTGGCAGAAATCCCGGGACGGGGAGACCATCACCCGGTATCTGGACCTGTGGTCCCCGGCCCAGATAGTGACTGTCATCTGGAGTACGGGGGCGGGGCTGACGGGAGCGGCCATCCTGCTGTCCAACCTGCGTTTTTCCCTGCGGCTGAAAAAGCGGCGGGAGCCGGTGGTATGGACGGGCGGACAATGTCCGCCCCTACAGGACCTCCCCATCCCCGTCTACACGGCGGCGCATCTGCCCTCCCCCTGCCTGTTCGGGGTGTTCCAGCCCGCCGTCTACCTCACCCCCGGGGCGGCGGAGGACGCGGCCACCCTGCGCCATGTGCTGGCCCACGAGCTGACCCACTACGCCCACCGGGACCACCTCTGGTCCCTGCTGCGGTGCCTGGCCCTGGCCCTCCACTGGTACAACCCCCTGGTGTGGCTGGCGGTGGGGCTGTCCAAGGGGGATGGGGAGCTGGCCTGCGACGAGGGGGCGGTGGCCCGGCTGGGGGAGGAGGAGCGCATCCCCTACGGCCGCACCCTGGTGGACATGGTGGCCGCCCGGTCATTGCGCCCCGGGGACCTGCTGTCCTGCTCCACCGCCATGACGGGCGGGAAGAAGTCGATCACACAGCGGGTGTCCGCCCTGGTGAAAAAGCCCGAGACGGTGAAAGCCGCCTTGTTCGCGGTTGTCGCTGTGATGGCCCTGTCCGCCGTGTTCGTCTTCGCCGGGCGGGGACAGCCGGACACCACCCCAAAGAATTTCCTGGACTATCTGGACAGGACCACCGCTATCCGGTATATCCCGACCGTCTACAGCAGTCACGGCTATCCCGTGCCCATCACCGACGAGGACCTGCTGGCTCAGGCCAAGGAGCGGCTGTCCACCTTCACTTACCTGAGCGAGGATGAGCCCTATCCCGACCTGAGCGGGCTCGGTCCCGCTCAGAATCCCAAAATCGTCCTGACCTGCGGAGAGCAGGAGATGGAATACACCCTTATGTGGCAGAACAACTACACCTATCTGTTCCCGGGAGACCTGTGGGAACAGCAGGAGCAGCTGGTAAAGGAGGAAGGGGAGACCGCCCGGCTGGTGAGCGTCAGCGGGACCATGCGGTCCCAGCCCGGCGACCGGGTATTCTCCGCTGTGTCTGAATTGGCCTTGCTACAGATAGGAAAGACCGAGAAGACCATGATAACCCCCAGCGTCACACCCGAGCTGGAGGAGTTTTTCACTCAACTGGAAGCTGCCCAGTCCATCTCCGTGGGCCAGCCCATGATCTCCAGTGCCAATCCCCCCGGACTGATCTCTGCCCCGACGGCCCTGTCTCAGGCCAGGGAGTTGCTGTGGAGGGCGAGGGCCGTCCCCGTCTATCAGTTGGAGGAAAATGTCTCCCTGGAGGACATTCGAAAGAGCCTCAGCAGCACGGAGGAGCCGCTCCGGCTCACCCAGGAGTACCTGGAGAATATGCTCTTTCTGAGCGGATGCTCCATCCTTCTCTATCCCGGCCCGGAGCCCACTCCCGACGCGGAATACCGCTATTTTCTGTCCCGGGACAGGAACGGAAACACCAGTATGCTGCTCCAATGGGACGCAGAGCTGGAGGAGGAGCCCATCAAGCTGCTGGCCACCTTCTCCGAGGACGTGTACAGCCAGCTGGCCGAGCTGGCCTGGGCCTCGGATAACGTCCCGCCAATCCGCCGCGAGTCCTTTCTGGAGCAGACCGAGGGGGCGGTCTCCATCCAGGTCCAGACGGGAGATGGCGAGCTGACCGCCATCACCGACCCCCGGCGGCTGGAGGAGGCCCGGGCCGCCCTGCTGTCGCTGGCCCCTCTCCCCGACGACGTGAACATTCTCACCAGCGCCAGTGAGGAAGAACTGCGGCGTGCGGTGGGCGGCGGCTTCTACGCCATTACGCTCACCGACGAGGCGGGAGGGACGCTCACCTACTACATCAACCGCCGCCCCATGAGCAACGCCGACTATCTCGTCTTGCCCATATCAGAATATCCGGCGGAAGACACTCAGAAGATAGCGAGTTTCTGCCGGGTGGGGGTTCTCCCCGGAGAGGCGAACTACAACCTGTTTCTGGCCACCCTTCCCGACAACGTATACAACCAGCGGGCCGAGCCGGCCCGGGACGAGGAACCGGATCGGGTTCACACGGCCACCGGCAACTAAAGCGCATTCCCCCGGCGGATTGAATCCGCCGGGGGTTTTGTCACTTTTGCGCACGGAAAGGGCCGTTAAATTCCCGCTTTTCTTCTCTTTTGCCCTGTTAAAAAGCCGTTAATTCCGTTGTCTTTCCGACAAAAAATCAGTATCATAGGATAGCAAAAAAGGCTCCCTCTTTGAGGGAGCTGTCAGCCCAAAGGGCTGACTGAGGGAGTTTTCCGTTGACGGACTCCCTCCGTCACGGCTTCGCCGCGCCACCTCCCTCGGAGAGGGAGGCTTTTGAGAAAGGCAAGGTTATTTTTATGAGTCTGCGCGTCGGCATTGATATCGGCTCCACCACGGTGAAGGTGGTGGTCCTCAGCGAACAGGATAAGCTGCTGTTCCGCTCCTACGAACGGCACTTCTCCAAAACCCGGGAGCGGGCCCTGGAGACGCTGAACTCCATCCGGGACCTGCTGGCCGGGCAGGACATTAAAGTGACCATCACCGGCTCCGCCGGGCTGGGGGTGGCCGACGCCGCCGGCATCGACTTTGTCCAAGAGGTCTACGCCACCGCCGCCGCCGTGAACACCTACATCCCCGACACCGACGCGGTGATTGAGCTGGGGGGCGAGGACGCCAAGATCATCTTTTTCGGCGGCGCCCTGGAGGAGCGGATGAACGGCTCCTGCGCCGGGGGCACCGGGGCCTTTATCGACCAGATGGCCACCCTGATGAATGTGTCCGTCAACGAATTGGACGAACTGTCCCTGAAGCACGAGAAGATTTACCCCATCGCCTCCCGGTGCGGCGTGTTCGCCAAGAGCGATATCCAGCCCATCCTGAACCAGGGCGGGCGGAAGGAGGACGTGGCCGCCTCCATCTTCCAGGCGGTGGTGGACCAGACGGTGGCCGGTCTCACCCAGGGCCGGGAGCTGAAGGGGAAAATCGTCTTTCTGGGCGGGCCGCTCCACTTCCTCATGGGCCTGCGGCAGCGGTTTGTGGAAACCCTGAAGCTGGACGGCGACCACGCCGTTTTCCCCGAGGACGGCGACTGCTTCGCCGCCATGGGGGCCGCCCTGTGCGCCACCGACTATGCGCCCGTCCCCTTTGAGGCGGTGATGAAAAAGCTGGAGGACAGCGCCAACACCGCCACGGTGGTGGACACCATGCCGCCCCTGTTCACCGGCCGGGAGGAGTATGAGGCCTTTCTGGAGCGGCACAACAGCGCCGCGGGCCTGTCCGTCCTGCCCATGGACGGGTACAGGGGGGACGCCTACCTGGGCATCGACGCCGGGTCCACCACCACCAAAATTGTATTGATTGCCCCGGACGGCAGCCTGCTGTATCAATATTACCACTCCAACCAGGGCAACCCGGTGGCCATCGTGCTGGAGCAGCTGCGGGAGATTTACCGGCAGTGCGGCGGCCGCATTGTGATAAAGGGCGCGGCCGTCACCGGCTACGGCGAGGACCTGATTAAAAACGCCTTCAACTGCGACCTGGGACTGGTGGAGACCATGGCCCACTACAAGGCCGCCGCCCACTTCCAGCCCGATGTAGACTTTATCATCGACATCGGCGGTCAGGACATGAAGTGCTTCAAGATACGCAACGGCGCGGTGGACTCCATCATGCTCAACGAGGCCTGTTCCTCGGGCTGCGGGTCTTTCATCGAGACCTTCGCCAGGGCCCTGGGCTACGGCATCGCTGACTTCGCCAAACTGGGCCTGTTCACCCAGAAGCCGGTGAATTTGGGCTCCCGGTGCACCGTGTTTATGAACTCCAGCGTGAAGCAGGCCCAGAAGGACGGGGCCAGCGTGGAGGATATCTCCGCCGGACTGTCCATCTCCATTGTGAAGAACGCCATCTATAAGGTGATTCGGGCCGCCTCCGCCGACGATTTGGGAAAACACATCGTGGTTCAGGGGGGCACCTTCTACAACGACGCGGTCCTCCGGGCCTTCGAGCAGGAGATCGGCCGGGAGGTCACCCGCCCCACCATCGCGGGCAGCATGGGGGCCTTCGGGGCCGCCCTGGCCGCCCGGGACCTGGGGCTGGAGCGGTCCGCCCTGCTGTCCCCTTCGGCCCTGGAGACCTTCACCCACACCGCCAAGCCCGCCACCTGCGGGCTGTGCACCAACCACTGTTCCCTCACGGTGAACTCCTTCGACGGCGGGCGGCGGTTTGTCTCAGGCAACCGGTGTTCCCGCCCCCTGGGGGAGGAGCCCAGCCGCCTGCCCGACCTGATGCGGTACAAATATGCCAAGCTCCGGGCCCTGCACGGAACGGGGAGCGGAGACGGCTCCCGGGGCAAAATCGGCATCCCCTTCGGGCTAAATATGTACGAAAACCTGCCCTTCTGGTTTGAGCTGTTCACTCACCTGAATTTTGAGGTGGTCCTCTCCCCCGAGTCCTCCCGGAAGCTTTACTTAAAGGGCCAGCGCACCATCCCGTCGGACACGGTGTGTTACCCCGCCAAGCTCCTCCACGGCCACGTGGAGGCCCTGGTGGAGGCGGGGGTGGACGCCATCTTTTACCCCTGCATGCCCTACAACTTCGACGAGGGGGCGGGAGACAACAACTACAACTGCCCCGTGGTGGCCTACTACCCCGAGCTGCTGGCCGCCAATGTGCCCGATTTGAAGCGGACCCGCTATCTCTACCCCTACTTCGGCCTCCACCGCCCCAAGGATATGGAGCGCAAGGCCGGGGAGTGGTTTTTCAACGAGTTCCACATCCCCAAACGGGAGACGGCGGCGGCAGTACGCTCGGCCTACATCGCCTACAGCGCCTATAAAAACGACCTGCGCAACACCGGCCGCACCTACATCGACAGCGCCCGGGCAGAGGGCCGGCCCATCCTGGTGGTGGCCGGACGACCCTACCACATGGACCCGGAGATTAACCACGGCATCAATGATCTGATTACCTCCTACGGCTTCATGCTGGTCACCGAGGATGCGGTGGCCTATCTGGAGGACAAGGCTCCCCGCCACGTCCTCAACCAGTGGACCTACCACGCCCGGATGTACAACGCCGCCCGGTATGTCTGCACCCAGCCGGACATGGAGGTCATCCAGCTGGTCTCCTTCGGCTGCGGCATCGACGCCATCACCGGCGACGAGATGCGCTCCATCCTGGAGGAGGGCGGCAAGCTGTACACCCAACTGAAAATCGACGATATCAGCAACCTGGGGGCTGTAAAAATTCGCATCCGCTCCCTGATGGCCGCCATTGAGGCGCGGAAGGAATCGTAAATCCCTGTGTAGGGGCGCACATTGTGCGCCCGCCATTCCCAAAACGCTCCGTTAAATGCGGGCGGACAATGTCCGCCCCTACCCAATCGCCGTGCGCCCACAACGCGTAGGGCGCGACGACCCCGGCGCGCCGCTTTCCCAACATCGCGCCCCTTCAACGAACGGCGGGCCGAATCGTCCCGCCCTACAAACCATCCACCGTCACACCGGAAAGGAGTTCCCACCATGGCAAAACTGGTCTATGACAACACCGGACGCCTGCTGTTCACCAAAGAGATGAAGGAGGAGTACACCCTCCTCATGCCTCAGATGCTGCCCGTCCACTTCGGCATGATGAAGAAGCTGCTGGAGTGCGAGGGCTACAAGGTGGACATGCTCACCACCAACCACAGAGGGATTGTGGACGAGGGTCTCAAATACGTCCACAACGACACCTGCTACCCCGCCCTGCTGGTGATTGGCCAGCTCATCGACGCGGTGAAGCACGGGGGCTACGACCCCCACAAGGTGGGCCTGCTCATCACCCAGACCGGGGGCGGCTGCCGGGCCTCCAACTACATCCACCTCCTGCGCAAGGCCCTGGAGAAGGCAGACATGGCCTATATCCCGGTGGTGTCGGTGAACCTGTCCGGGCTGGAGAAAAACCCCGGCTTCTCCCTCTCCCTTCCCTTCGTCCGCAAAGCGGTGTACGCCATGATGTACGGCGATATCATCGTCAACGTGGCCAACCAGGTGCGGCCCTACGAGGTGGAGACCGGGGCCTCCGACGCTATGATTGACACATGGTCCCAGCGGCTGGTGGACGGCTTCCAGGCTGGGAAGGGCATGAGCCGCAGGCAGATGCGCTCCAACTTTGACGCCATCTGCGCCGACTTTGCCGCTATCCCCGTGGCAGGGGACCCCAAGATCCGGGTGGGCGTTGTGGGGGAAATTTATGTGAAATTCGCCCCTCTGGGCAACAACAACCTGGAAAAATTCCTCCTCTCCGAGGGGGTGGAACCCGTCGTCCCCGGGCTCACCGACTTTATCATCTTCAAAATCTACAACCGGGTGGCCGATGTGGAGCTCTACGGCGGCAAGTGGATCAAGAAGGCGGGCTGCACCCTCTTTATGCGGTATATCGAAGCCTGCCAGCAGGACATGATCGCCGCCCTGGAGCAGTCGGGCCGCTTCCGGGCGCCCGGCACCTTCCAGGACCTGCACAGGCTGGTCCAGGGCTACCTGGGGGACGGCAACAAGATGGGGGAGGGCTGGCTGCTCACCGCCGAGATGCTGGAGCTGATCCACTCGGGCACCAACAACATCGTCTGCACCCAGCCCTTCGGCTGCCTGCCCAACCACATTGTGGGCAAGGGGATGATCCGCAAGCTGAAGGACGAGTACCCCTACAGCAACGTGGTGGCCATCGACTACGACCCCGGCGCCACCCGCATCAACCAGGAGAACCGCATTAAGCTGATGCTGGCCAACGCCAGGGGCCTTACCCAGCAGGAGCCCGCCCGGCCCCGTCCGGAGCCCCAGGTGGAGCGGGAGCCCCAGCTGGCCCACGCCAATATTTAAGGAGGTAATCTATGGAATCCATGCACACGTCAAATCCAGACAACGCCCCCGCCGGAACCTATCTGATCTTTGACAATTACCCCTTTAAGCTGGCTGTCATCCAGCAACTGATGTATGAGGCCGACCTGCTGGGCAGCAAATACTACGGCGGCGACCAGTATTTTGAGGCCTACGGCGACGTCTCCGACGTCTCGGAGCGGGTATCCATCGACCGGCTGCTGCCCTATATCGAGCAGGGAAACCACTTTTTTGAGTCGCTGAACATCCCCCGCGCCCTGGCCGACAAGGTCACCAAGCTCTATGTGGGGGAGGAGCTGGATGTGTACTACCACATCAACCCCCAGTGGCTGGACTTTGAGGAGTATTTCGACGACGGCGCGGACTTCGATATTCTCGCCATCAGCGAGCGGGAGCTGAAGCAGTTCCCCAACCTGAAGTCCATCGTCTTCAACATGTACCACACCCCTCCCGACGCGCTGATTACCCAGCTGGAGGAGTCGGGCATCGAGGTGGGGCTCTTTGCGTGACCTGCCGGACCCGCCCTGGGTTTGACAAAAAGGGCACTTTGTGCTAATATTCATCCTCAGCTGGAATTTGTGCTGCAAATCTGGTTGAGGAGGATATTATGAACATCGAATACATCAAAGACAACGGAATGGATATTGCGGTCGTTTCCAGCGACGGGAAGGTAATTGTTGACACACAGTCCGCCCTGGACCTGGCCATGACGGTAAAATATGAAGCCGGCACGGCCAATCTCGTGCTGGACAAGCGCCTGATCTGTGAGGACTTTTTCATCCTCAGCACCGGCGTGGCGGGGGAAATCCTGCAAAAGTTTGTCAACTACCACGTGCGGGCCGCCATTTACGGCGACTATTCCCATTACACCAGCAAACCCTTAAAGGACTTTATCTACGAGTCCAATCAGGGGAAAAATTTCTTTTTCGTGGCCACCAAAGAGGAGGCCATCCAAAAACTGACGCAGACACAATGAAATCACGGGGTACAGATTCCAGTAAAATTAGGAGCCGTCCACAATGGACGGCTCCTGTTCTTTTACACCAACCGCACCTTTACCTGGTCCCCCTGGGCGGAGACGCACAGGGTGTCCCCCTTTTTCAGCTGTCCGGTCAGCATCAGGTCGGCGGCGGGGTCCTCCACCAGGTTGGCGATGGCCCGGCGGAGGGGCCGGGCACCGTACTCCCGGCTGCTGCCCTTGCCGGCCAGGAGGGACACCGCCTCCTCCTCCACCGCCATGGCGATGCCCAGCTTGTCCAACCGCTTCCGGGTCTCGGAGAGGAGCTGGCGGGTGATGGCGTTGAGGGTCTCGCCGCTGAGGGGGTGGAAGACCAGGGTGGCGTCCAGGCGGTTGAGGAACTCCGGGGCAAAGGTGTTCCCCGCCTCGGACAGCACTGCCCGCTCCAGTTCCTCCCGCTCCGCCTCCCCCCCGGCGGCAAAGCCCAGCCGCTTCCCCTTGGCAAACCGCTGAGCCCCCAGGTTGGAGGTCATCACCAGCACCGCATTGCGGAAGTCGGTCTTCCGGCCCTGGGCGTCGGTGAGCACCCCCTCCTCCATCACCTGGAGGAGCAGGGACCAGATGTCGTGGTGGGCCTTCTCCAGCTCGTCCAGCAGAACCACCGACCAGGGCTTTCGCCGCACCCGCTCGGTGAGCTGGCCCCCCTCCTCGTGGCCCACATAGCCCGGCGGGGAGCCGATGAGCCGGGAGACGGTGTGTCCCTCCATATACTCTGACATGTCGAAGCGCAGCAGGGCCTCCTCGCTGCCAAAGAGGGCCCGGGCCAGGGACCGGCACAGCTGGGTCTTGCCCACCCCGCTGGGGCCCAGCAGCAGGAAGCAGCCCACCGGGCGGCGGGGGTCCTTCAGTCCCAGGCGGCCCCGGCGGATGGCCTTCACCACAGTTTCCACCGCCCGGTCCTGGCCCAGGATGTGCCGGCGCAGGGTCTGGTCCAGGCCGGCCAGGGCCTTTTTGTCCGCCTCGTCCGGGTCTGTGACGGGCACCCCGGTCCACTGGGAGAGCACCGCCTGGATGTGGTGGGGCTCCACGGCAAACTGCCCCTGGCCCGACTGCCACCGCTGCCGCTCCCCCTCCAGCTCCCGGCGAAAATCCCGCTCCACGTTGCGCAGGATGGCCGCCTGCTCGAAGTCCTGGCGGCGCACCGCGTCGGCCAGCTGGCGGCTGGCCTGGGACACCCGGCCCTCCAGCCGCTGGAGCTCGGGAGGCAGGGCTTTTCCCGACAGCCGGGCCTGGGCCGCCGCCTCGTCCACCAGGTCGATGGCCTTGTCGGGCAGGAACCGCTGGGGCAGATAGCGGCAGGACAGGTCCACCGCCGCCTCCAGGGCGCTGTCGGAGATAATCAGGTGGTGGTGGGCCTCATACCGGCCCCGGAGGCCCTGCAAAATTTCCAGCGTCTCCGCCCGGGTGGGCTCCTTCACGGTGATGGGCTGAAAGCGGCGCTCCAGGGCGGCGTCCTTTTCGATATACTTCCGATACTCGTCAATGGTGGTGGCCCCGATCACTTGCAGCTCCCCCCGGGAGAGGGCGGGCTTGAGGATGTTGGCGGCGTCGATGGCCCCCTCGGCGCTGCCCGCCCCTACGATGGTGTGGAGCTCGTCAATAAAGAGGATGATGTTCCCCGCCCGGCGCACCTCGTTGAGGACGTGCTTCAGCTTCTCCTCAAACTCCCCCCGGTACTTGGTGCCCGCCACCATGGCGGACAGGTCCAGGGAGTACACCCGCTTGCCCGTCAGGTGCTGGGGGGCGGTGCCGTCGGCAATGGCGGCGGCCAGACCCTCCACCACGGCGGTCTTGCCCACCCCGGGCTCACCGATGAGGGCGGGGTTGTTCTTGGTGCGGCGGGAAAGAATCTGAATCACCCGCCCCAGCTCCTCCTTCCGGCCGATGACCGGGTCCAGCCGGCCTTCGGCGGCCATGCGGGTCAGGTCCCGGGCGCACTGGTCCAGCTGGCGGGTGTCGCCGCTGGGCCGGGGCTCGGGCTCCCGGGGTCGTGGCTTGGGGGTGGGGGCCTCCTCCCCGCCCAGGGAGGCGGACACCGAGCGGTACAGCCCCTCCCCATCCACCCCGCAGTGGGCCAGCAGCCGGGAAGCCCCGTTGCCCTTGGCCCGCAGCAGGCCCAGCAGCAGGTGCTCGGAGTTCACCGCATGCTGGCCCAGGCGGCGGCTCTCCTCCACCGCGCCCTGGATGGCTAAGCAGCAGTTGGGCGTGAGGCCCTGAAAGCTGGACTGGGCGGGCACCCCCGTCCCCACCCGCTGGGCGATGGCGGAGCGCAGAGCCTGGCTGTCCGCCCCCGCCCGGCGCAGGGCCATAGCGGCAGGGCTGAACTCCTGACCGGCCAGCCCCAGGAGCAGGTGCTCGCTGCCCACATAGCTGTGGCCCAGCCGGGCGGCGTTTTGCTGGGCCAGGCGTATGGCCCCCAGGGCGGTGGATGTGAATTGGCTGTCTGCCATGGTAGCATCACCTCAGAATCAAATCTGCTACCATCATGCCCGGTTTTTTGCCGGTTTAGACACAGCCGCCCCACCGGGCCGGGGAACGTCCGCCGGACAGGTACAGGTATCCCCGGCGGACACATCGGGATACGTCTCTGCAAAAAATTTGAAGCTCCAAAAATTAAGCATTGCTTTTTTGAAAAAATGTGCTAGAATAGAGAGTACCATTTTAATGGAGGTGTACATATCATGGCCTATGTTATTAGTGACGCTTGCATCAGCTGCGGTTCCTGCACTGAGGGCTGCCCCGTGGGCGCTATCGCTCAGGGCGACGACCACTACGTCATCGACGCCGGCGCCTGCATCGATTGCGGCTCCTGCGCTGGTACCTGCCCCATGGGCGCTATCTCCCAGGGCTAATGACCAAAAAAACAGCGCCGGTAATCCCGGCGCTGTTTTTTTATGGGTTTGTTCAATGCACTGCGGATAGGGATGCGTAAAAAGCCTTCCCCCTTAAAGGGGGAAGGTGGCACGGCCGGAGGCCGTGACGGATGAGGGTGCGGCGAGGTTATCGCCCCTTATCGAAAGGACAGCTTGCCCGCCCCGCCCCCTCATCCGCCCCCTGCGGGGGCACCTTCCCCCCGGAGGGTGGAAGGCTTGCCCTGTGGGGGACGGGGGTTTTATTCGTCTGTGCTTTGAAACAGGCTCTCAATGGATACCCCAAGGACCTCCGCAAGCCCATAGAGCTCGATATCAGTTACAGTCCTCTGCTTATCTTCGATTCTTGAGATGGAGCCACGGCAAATATAAATTGCCAGCGTTTCCAGTTTGTCCGACAACGCCTGCTGGCTTAGCTTTCTCTTGATTCGGAGCTCCTTCACCCGGCCTCCTACCATATTCATGGCTTTTCCATCTATAATTCTTGCCATAATTTATTCCCCTTTGTCTTGACACGAGACAAAACTTAGGGTAAACTATGTCCAAGACGAACTTGTCCTATGACAGGACAAACCAGAAATTTAACATCTCAATATATGGAGACAGTCTATGAAAAATGATCCAATTCCCTTTTCCCCTTGGAACCTGACCGAGCCCCCCATGCGCTGGAACCTCGATGATGGGCTGATAAACGGGGTCATTGCGGCGGCGGTGTGGTCAGTGGGGCAGCGCCCAGGGGTATGGGGCAAGATGATGACAGCACTGGACAGAGGCGTCCGAAAAACGGAGGAGGACACCCTTGACGCCTTTTTCTTTCAGGCAATGGTGGACCGTCTTCTGGAGGAATTTCATATGCTGTACCCCGATTAAAGCAGCGCCGGAGCATCGGCGCTGTTTTTTGCATCATCTTATCTAGTTTTTAAAATTATATTTGGTCATATTTTATATTGATAAACCTGCAACTTTCGGATATACTGTATTTAGAAGAATCGAAGCCCCGTCCCCCCCGGAAAGGAGTGTGTCCCATGCGTACCAATACATTAACCGCCAGCAGCCTGCCCGCCGCCTCTGTGGGAGCCGTCCGGCCCCGCTGCCGGGCGGAGGTCCGTGACCCCTACGACGGCCTGCGCCCCTGGTCGGCCATCACCCACGGCGCGGGCGCAGTACTGGCCGCGCTGGGCACCGCCGTTCTGCTGGTCCGGTCGGCCCTGCTGGGCAAGTGGCTGCTGTTTGGCCTGTTTGCCGTCTACGGCCTGTCCATGATCTGCCTGTACACCGCCAGCACCCTCTACCACTGTCTCAACGTCTCCGTCCCCGGGCGGCTGGCCCTGCGGAAATACGACCACTGCTCCATCTACCTCCTTATCGCCGGCAGCTATACCCCCCTGTGCCTCACTGTCCTACGGGAGGCAGGCGGCATCCCGCTGGTGATTGCCGTGTGGACCCTGGCCATCGCCGGGACGGTGCTCACCATCGCCAGGCTGGCCATCCCCCGGTGGCTCACCAGCGCCATCTACCTGTTCATGGGCTGGCTGGCCATCTTCGCCATCGTGCCCATCTACCGCGCCCTGCCCCCGGCGGGCTTCTTCTGGCTGCTGACGGGCGGACTGCTGTACACCGTGGGCGGCGTGCTCTACGCCGTGAAGTGGCCGGGCCGGGACAATCCCCGCTTCGGCTGCCACGAGATTTTTCACCTGTTCATCCTGCTGGGCAGCGTTGCCCACTTTGTCATGATGTACCGGGTGGTGCTTTGGCTGTAAAAACGCTCACGCCCGTCTCGTGAATTCGGAAAAGCTCTGGAAATACCGGCCGGTACGTCCTGTAGGGCAGGGGTTCTACCCCTGCCTATCCCCGTAAGGGGATAAAAGGCAAGGGCAGAGCCCTTGCCCTACATGCGGCAGGTATCCTGAATTTATGAGATGACCGTAAAAACCGCTCTGTCTCCCTTGACAAAGCGGCTGGAATCGGTATAATAAAAACAGAAGGGCGCCTGTTATTTTGACGGTTGGCCCATCACTTTCAACTAACTAAAGTTGACCGCTTGGGTGCCAGCCGAGCGGTCAACACGCTTTTGGTACGGTGAGGAGCATTACCAAAATGGTAATGGCTGCACACACCACGAAACGCCAGACTTTCGTCCAGCGACCGTTTCCCATCCGCATCACCTCCCCCCAATTTTGGTTTTGCACAGGGGTTCTAACGGTGAGCCAACCGCCTTATGTAACAGGCGCGCCTTCGGCCTCTCCAGTTGAGAGGCGAAATAATTATAACATGGCGGGGCTTTTTCTGTCAAACCCCTTGCCAAGCGCGAAAAAATAGGGTAAAATAAGTCAGCTAAGCATATCTTATAGTTTATGTAATGGAGGATGATTCCTATGCCTATGATTTCTGCCAGCGATTTCCGCAACGGCGTAACCTTCGAGATGGACGGCAAGGTTATGCAGGTGGTCGAGTTCCAGCACGTCAAGCCCGGTAAGGGCGCGGCCTTTGTCCGCACCAAGATGAAGAACGTCATCACCGGCGGCGTGACCGAGACCTCCTTCAACCCCACCGCCAAGTTCGAGCAGGCCTTCGTGGAGCGCAAGGACATGGACTACAGCTACAGCGACGGCGACCTGTACTACTTTATGGACCCCGAGACCTTCGACATGATCCCCATCGGCAAGGACCTTCTCGGCGACAGCTTCAAGTTCGTCAAGGAGAACATGACCTGCAAGGTGATGTCCTACAAGGGCAGCGTATTCGGTGTGGAGCCCCCCAACTTCGTGGAGCTGGAGGTCACCGAGACCGACCCCGGCTTTGCCGGCAACACCGCCACCAATAACGTGCTCAAGCCCGCCACCCTGGAGACCGGCGCCGAGATTAAGGTTCCCCTGTTCGTCAACCCCGGCGACAAGATCAAGATCGACACCCGCACCGGCGAGTATCTGGAGCGCTGCAAGGCCTGATTTTCCGCCATTTCGTAGGGGCGGATATCATCCGCCCGTCACATTTGCAATGCTGTATCCGGGCGGCTGATAGCCGCCCCTACAGGATTGTCTTTAAAATAAGGAGTAACATTATGACTATTTCCGAGAAAGTCGCCTATCTGAAGGGCCTGGCCGAGGGGCTGGACCTGGACACCACCAAGTCCAAGGAGGGCAAGCTCATCTCCGTGATGATCGGCATTATGGAGGAGCTGGCCATGTCCGTGGAGGACCTGGAGGAGAACGCCCTCAACCTGGGCGAGGAGATCGACGTGCTGTCCGACGACCTGGCCGACGTGGAGGAGGTCGTTTTCGACGAGGACGACGACGCTGAAGATTACGACGACGACTGGTTTGAGGTGGAGTGCCCCACCTGCGGAGCCGACATCCTGGTGGATGACGACGCCCTGGTGGACGGCGAGGTGGAGTGCCCCTCCTGCGGCACCCGCTACGCCATGGAGCTCACCGACGACGAGGAGGAGGACGAGGACGGCGACAGCGAGGAGCCGGAGGCGTAAATCCTGTTATATTCCGGGCGGCCGTTTGGCCGCCCTTTTTTAAATTTTTTTCCGCTCCCGGAAACTTTTTCCCAAAAGATTCGTCTATAAGGAATAGAAGCCTGAATGGGAAAGGAGAATCATTATGAAGCAAATCCTCTCATTCGCCCTGGCCTGTGTGCTGCTGGCCGGCTGTGCCGGCCCGGGCGTGACGTCTCAAAACGGAGAAGGTACCAATACCAGTGGAGGGAAGGAGGCTGCTCCTATGCGCTACACCCTGTCTGAGCCCGTCTACCCGGAATTTCCCCAGCAGCCCCGGATGCCGGACGAGGGTGACCAGGAGGCACTGCAAGCCTATCTGGACGCACTTGGCCAGTATCACGACGCCCTGGCGGCCCTCCGGGGGGACAACCCCGGCCTCACCGAGGAGCACTGGAAGGTGCTGAACGGCTTCGCTGCCAAAAGCGTCCCCCTGGTCCTGACGGAGCACACGGAGGAAAACGCCATTTACTCCCCCCTGTCCCTGTGGTCGGCCCTGGCCATGCTGGCCCAGTGCGCCGGCGGAGACAGCCGCCGACAGGTGCTGGACGCCATCGGCGCGGAGGATACGGCCGCCCTCCAGAACCAGGTGGAGCACATCTGGCGGGCGCTGTACACCGACGACGGGATAAGCTCCCTGATTCTGGCCAACTCCGTCTGGCTCAACAGCAATATGCAGGGGACCTACATCCAGGACACACTGGACACCCTGGCCCAAAAATACTACGCCGGGGCCTACTCCGTCCCCATGGGGACAGGTGAAGCCGACACCGCCGTCACCCAGTGGGTGAATGAGCAGACCAAGGGCCTGATCGGCTCCGACGCCCCGGTGGTCCAGACCGACACGCTGACCCTGGCCCTGCTGGTGTCCTCCCTGTACTATAAAGCCGCCTGGCAGAACGAGTTTATGCCTGAGCGGACGGAGATCGACACCTTCACCGACGCCGCCGGGCAGGAGACAAAAGTGGACTTTATGCACCGGACGGAGGACGCCAACTTTATCCGGCGGGAGGGCTATCAGGCCGCCAAGCTGTCCACCCACCTGGGGGAGATGGTCTTTGTGCTGCCCGACGAGGGGGTGTCCCCCACGTCCCTGCTGAAAGAACCGGACTTCCTCTCCCGGCTGGAGTTCTACGGGGACGCTTGCACCTGGGGCGAGGTCCAGTGGTCGGTGCCCAAGTTTGACGTGAATTCCGACCTGGACCTGCTGGAGACCCTGGCCGCCCTGGGCATCACCGACCTGACCGACCCGGACAGGGCAGACCTGTCCACCCTCACCGACCTGGATGCTTTCCTGTCCGACGCCAAGCAGCTGGCCCGGGTGAAGGTGGACGAGGAGGGGGTGGAGGCCGCCGCCGTCACCATGCTTCATGTCAAGAACTTCAACCTCCCGCCCCAGCCCACCGAGGTGTGCGTCATGGACCTGGACCGGCCCTTCCTGTTCGTCATTCGGACTGAGGACGTGCCCCTGTTCGTGGGGATTGTGAATCAGGTGTAGGCCCGCACGGTATGATTGACATGCTCCCTCTATAAGAGACAGTGAAAAGATAGAACTGTCATTATGGAGGGAGCATATGTTATGTCTGAGAAATCAAAGTTAAGCCCCAAGGAGAAAGCGGAGATCGTTCGTAGATGTCTAAGAAATGAAATAAGTATCGGCACAGCAAGCCAAGAAGTGTGTGTAAACAAGACAACAATATTGCGATGGATCGCCCAATACGAAACCGAAGGCGCGGCAGTGTTTTTGCCACACAGAGGAGGCCACATCTATAGTAAAGAGGTGAAGAGACAGGCGGTGCAGGAGTATCTGTCTGGGATGGGCAGTCTCAGGGAAATCAGCCAAAAATATGGGCTACGAGACGAATCACGCCTGCGTGATTGGGTAAAGGTGTATAATGCTCATGGAGATTTCAACTCCAGAAAATATTCGGGGGGCGGAAGCAACATGAAACAGGGACGGGAGACCACGTTGGAAGAGCGTATCAAAATCGTCCTGGAATGTATCGCAGGCGGGAAGAACTATGGAGAGATGGCGCTGAAATATCAGGTAAGCTACCAGCAGGTCCGCGGCTGGACACTACGCTTTGAAGAAATGGGAGAGGCCGGGCTGCAGGACCGGCGGGGACGGCGAAAAAAAGACCAGCTCCCCCGGACGGAACTGGAGCAGGCGCAGATTGAAATCGAGCAGTTGAAACACAAGCTGTATCTGGCAGAAATGGAGCGTGACCTGCTAAAAAAATTGGACGAGGTAGAGAGGAGAGATGCCTCTCAGAAGTAAGGCAGCGCCAGGTTTATATAGCGATCAAGGAATGCCATGAAGAACAGGGGTATCCTATTGAAACAGCTTGCAGCTTACTACATGTTGCTCGTTCTGCTTACCATAAATGGGCTTCGGGGAACCTGAGCCGCAGGACTGAGGAAAATGAGCGACTGGCGGATAAGATTGAAAAGATCCATGCGGAAAGCCCGGACAAAGGCTACCGGAGGCTCAATGACGATCTGCGCCCCGACTACGGCATCCATGTTAATGATAAGCGTGTGCTGCGTATTTGCCGGGCCAGGGATATACGTTCTACTGTGAAATACAATAACCATGGCTGTACCAGGCGGGCTAAAAATCCCCAGTATGTTGCCGAAAATCTTCTGAACCGCCAGTTCTATGCAAACAGGCCAAACCAGAAGTGGCTGACTGATGTAACCGAGTTCAAATGGTATGAGGGGATCTTGGTCCACAAACTCTATTTGAGCGCGATTCTGGACCTCTGTGACCGGCGTATCGTGTCCTATGCACTGAGCGAACGTAATGACAACCCCCTTGTGTATAAAACCTTTGACAAGGCGGTTAAAGCGAATCCAGATGCCCATCCCCTATTTCATAGTGACAGAGGATTCCAGTATACCAGTAGAGCTTTTCACCACAAACTTCAGCAGGCTGGGATAGCACAAAGTATGTCTCGTGTAGCCCACTGTATTGACAATGGCCCGATGGAGGGATTCTGGGGTATCCTAAAACGGGAACGCTATTATGGCAGGCGTTTTACAAGCAAGCAGCAGCTCATCCAGATGATTGAGGGCTATATCCGTTACTACAATAGCCGCCGGGTTCAGCGAAACCTCGGCATCCTGACACCCATGGAGAAACACGAGCTTTACCTCGCCGCCTAACAAAAACCGGAAATTCGGGTTGCCTGCGCCAGCAGACTACCCGAATCTCCGGTTGCCACAGCGCGGCATACCTGCCGCGCTGTGAAAATCTTTATATTTTTTCTCTGTCCTCTTGACGGGGTGCGGTTCAATAACAGTGCGGGCCCTGCCATTGCCATTTGCTCATGATTCTGCCATAAATTGCGTTTCTCTCTCAGACAGCTATCACTGTGCCATAATCTCGTTATACTTTTCCGCAACCGGGCTCCAGGGGAATGCCAAATCGATCCAATAGGACATCTGTCCGGTATAAGTCTGCAAAACCCGCAGGTATTCGAGCAACTCCTCCAGGGTCTCCACATCCTTGGCAGCAAATGCAAATTTCAAAAAGATTGTGTGCATGTCATTCATGGCATAGTAGTTCAAATAGCGGTAGCCATAAAAACGCAGTTGCTCTACCGCAAGGTTTTTCAGGGTGTCCAGGTCACCCTGTCCGCTTTTCGCTATAGCCTGCATTGTGTTGAGAAAATAGGTGGCGTTATTGGTATCTCCCATGGCAAAGATCACCGCAGTAAAGTTGCGGCCAATCTCCTTGTTGTGGGCCAGCATACGCTGGATATCCAAGGGTTGCTCCATATGGGCGGTTTCACACCGGATCTTCATCTCTGTCAACAGCATCCTATCCATGTGCTGACACCTCCTCATCGTCCACCTCAACAACTTCCACAGTTACAATACTACCTGGCTGAGCCCACATTTTCCGCCCCTCCACGGCAAAGCGTTTGGTCTCCTCCAGACACATTTTCGCGAAGCGGTTACCAGTATTCAGCGCAATCATATCGTCATAGAACAGGCATATGACCTGCCTGATCCCCCAAAAAATAATATCGCCCGGAGTGCTGAACACAGGATTTTCCAACTCATCTGCGATACAGGACGGCGGCGCACGGAACACTGCCTCGTTGTCACAAACCTTTGCTGACAGCCAGATAGACTGGAACGGACAGGCCGCCTCGATGGCAACGCAGGTCTTGGGCGCTTTGTCCAGTTCCATATCAGCATAAAATACCTTTCCGTCAAAAGAAAGCTTCAGCTTTTTCATTGCCATCCCTCCTGACAAATAATTTCACTCAGCCTCTCTTCAGAATCCATTTTTATCCCTCAATTACGCCAAGCTCTTTCTTCACCTGCTCTATTTGTTGGGCACTCATGGGGCGGTATTCACTGTTGTCTGCGGCATCGGAACTCTCGCAATACATCAGTTTACAGTCTTTGGACAGCACATTATTAAACCATGTTTTGACAGGCAGATTGTATATCTTCCCCACTTCCAGCGGCAAAACCTGAATCTTGGTGGTATCGTCCATACCCTCCGATGCCAGCAGCAGACAGGCTTTGCCACTGATTAGCATAAACTGCTGATCTGTGGTGTAGTGAATCTCCAGGCGGGCAATCTTTTCCACGGAGTTGACCTCACGCCAGTTCTTAATACTGAGTAACCACTTTCCGTTGTTATAAACTTCGCTGATGCCCTCGCCAGTGTGCTCAAAGACCTCAATCAATTCCTTCATATATTCTCCTTTCATTTTATATGCTGAGACACAAAGCCCTGTACCTCCTCCAGCATGGGGTACGAGAGCAGGGTCCCCCTCCGTGTGGTGGTGTAGGAGGCATACGCCCCCGCCCATTTGCAGGCGTCTTCAATGTCCTTGCCCCAGATCAAATTGACGATCACGGCGGACAGAAACGCATCCCCCGCCCCAGAGGTGTCCACGCAGTCCACCTTTACCGGTGAAACCTCCCAAAAACGGTCTCCCAGCAAACCAATACTGCCATTTTCCCCCAGGGTAATGATAACACAGTTGCAGCCCAGCTTATCCCTGACCTGTTGGGCCAGCTGTCTTATTGAAAGATCCTTCCAGGAGGACAGTCCACAGACCATTGCCGCCTCTGTCTCATTGATGATGAGATAATCTGCACAGCCCAGCTTCTCTACCGGCTTAGAAGGAATCGGACTGAGATTTACAATTGTGGTCATCCCGCAACTTTTTGCTTTCCTCAGGCCAGCCAGCACCAGTTCTTCCCGGATTTCAAAGCCGCTGTAGAAATAGCTTGCGGGCTGGAGGCGCTCAATTTCCCGCTCCACCTCCTGAACCGTCAATGCCCGGCTGGAGGATTCTCCGCAAACAATCAGATTATTCCCGCCCTTTTCCACAATGCGGATACCCTGGCCTGTCATGACCTCGTCCGTACGGAGCAGGCCGCTGGTGTCTACCCCGGCTTCACGCATCCACTTCTCACCCCGGTCCCCCGCCGGGTCCTTTCCGGCCTTACCCACAAAAGCCGGATGAACGCCCAAACGTGCCATAGCCACACAGGCATTGGGGCCCTTTCCCGCATCGATACTGGGCTGCCAGTTGTATCCCTTGACAGTATCGCCGGGACGGGGGAGCTGATCCACCTGACAGGACTGCCCACCGCCCAGGTTGTTCAGCACAATTACATCCACGGCCATATCAATCTCTCCCCATGTTCTCATTGGACAAAATAATCTCATCATGGGACAGCGGGTGGTCCGCGCTTCTTCTGTCACAGCAGAAAATAACCTCTGGCACATATTTGGGGAACAGCGTAATAGGATATTCCAATGTAGGCTCGCTGAACATAGCCACACGGATTACTGTGGGCTTCAGCTTTCCAGTGGCCACCATCGCCACGCATCGCTTTGCCGTCAGCAAGGTTTTAAAGCCCAGCGTGATCATAAAGGGGTCAATCACATCATACAGGCCCCCGTAAGTACGGACACTCTTCAGGATGATGCTGTCCAGATTTTTTACGGTGATCCGGGTTTTGGAGTTTGCATACTGCTCCAGTGTCAGATTATAGAAGGGATTTTCGGGAAACTCGTTGGCCCCTACCAACCCGTGAAAACCCACGCCGATCCAGGCGGTATCAATACCGCCCAACTTCTCACACAGGCGATCCGGATAGTCCATGTCCTCCACTCTGGGCCAGATACGCTGCGCTTCAGGCACATTCAGCTCTGGGTCGATCTTCCCATAGAACCGGGCCAGCATCCGGCCCTCGCAGCTCTTGGGATCATTCTCCTTCGGATAAGGACGGCACTCCCAATCCAGAATCTCGTCGATATGGAACACATACAGATTTCTCAGGCTGATTCGCTCCTCATTTACACGCCTGATAAATGTTTTATACTGGTCCTCGGGCCCGGAGGGCAGCACCCACTTCGTGATCTTCCCAGCGGCGTTGTTCGCAATAAGCTCATCCGCCATCATGTTGCCTACCAGTTCTGCGACTTGCGGTCTGGTGTCCCGCAGGATCAGTTTGATCTTACTGTCCGGGTGATCCTCTATCTGGTCCAGTGGAATACTACACCACTTCTCCTTTTCCTCTCTGGATATCCGGTATTCGTACATATTGCTCCTCCGTTTCTTGAATATATAATCACGTAAATTTTTTTGCCGGCAGCCGTTTATGGCCATCCATCGCCACCAACTGGGCTTGATCCCGAACAGCAGCGACGCAGTAACAACGCAAAGGACTCCCTTAATCAAATCCGCCTTTCTGTTTCCTTCTAAAAAACTTGGGTCTGCCTTACGCAGACCCAAGTTTTTATTGATTGAGCCTTACCGCAATCAGTGCATATCAGCCTCTTCCCACAGATTCAGCTTCACACCCAACCCCATCTTGACAGCGTTATCATAGATCTGTTTACCCCAGGCAACGTCGTAGACAGGCAGGCCACCCTGGCCAAACAGCACGATCTGATCATCGCTCACACGACCCTGTACATCCCCATTGACAATGGAACCCATATTGTAGAATTGATCGGCCTTCATCTTGCCTTCCTTGATCCAATCCAGATAGTAGGCCCCGATCAGTTCAATGGAGTCGTGCCAAGGATAGGGCAGTTCCTCCGACCAAGCCTCATACATACCCCAGTTATCCACCACACGGAGGATGTCATCCCGCAGGACATAATCCATGTCCATTTCGATACCGGCAGGCAGGGAGACATAGGCACCCTTTTTGATCCAGTCGCCCTTAATGTAAGGCAGGCTCTTGCCGGATGTGGCGGAGTTCACCACATCGGAGCCGCTGACACACTCCTCCACGGAGCCGACACTGTGAGCTTTCTTGATGCTGGGGTAGGTCTCAGTAATCCACTTGGCCAACCGATCGGCATATTCGGGGAACACATCATAGATCTTGACCTCCTCCAGAGAGGGAAGGGAATCAATGATGCTCATGAAGCAGCTCTGGCTAATGGGGCCGGCACCGATAAGGCCGCAGACCTTGGAATCCTTGCGGGCCAGATAGCGGGCGCCCACGCCCGGGATCGCGCCAGTACGCATAGCGCTGACCAGGTTGCCGGACTCCAGAGCGATGGGCGCCCCGGTATCGGCATCATTCAGCATCACCATCAGGATGGAACGGGGCAAGTTCCGCAGCTTATTGGCAGTGTTGGAACCATACCACTTCTCACCGGCCACGTTGAAGCGGCCACCCAAATAGGCCACCATCGCCATGAAGCGGCGGTCGGGACCGTCCAGAGGCATGTTGGGGAAGGGAGAGGTCTTGGGAAACACAATCTTCACGCCATGGGAGTTGTGATTCTTGCCGCCCATCACATAGTCGCCCTGACCCAAGAGCTTATATACCTCCACCATAGTCTCAACACAGGCGTGCATATCCTTAACGCCAGCCTTGATCATGGAGGGCTCATCCAGATACAAGAAATCCACTTTTCCAGTATTACTCATAACAATACGTCTCCTTTTTATCATCTAATGGATTTATTTGCAAACGGCAGAGAAAATGTCGCATTTTTCCTGCCTGTTTCGCCAAAATGTTCATTTAAGAAATATTATTGCTCATTGTAACCGCCGCGTCCGGCCAGCGGGGTTTTATACCACATCTTTCCGACAAGGTTAATCGCCACCGCAGCCACGCATACTACCGCACAGATTCCGACGACAAGCCATCCCTGTCCGTTCACCAGTGCAATCGGCACAGCCGACCAGCTGAATATCTCAACAAAGTTCAGGAAGGGTGTCATTGCGGTATCCTCTACTGTGTAGGACCGGTTTTCGGGGTCAACGATACGCAGCAGCACAAAGCCGATGGCAAACACACCAGTGGAATAGCCGTAGATGAAGATAGAGCGTTCAAACCAACTCTTGTCATTCATAAGGGCTCCAAAGGGGATAACGCAGATCACAACACAGAAGATACCAACCAGAATCAGTACGACCAGCGGCAAGGCATACTCGATGATGACCTTGACATTGATCAGCGCCACACCAAAGAACACTAGGAAGTCGGTCGCGGTGCCGGAGATGCGGGAGTTAATGTTCTTATCCACATAGTCGTAAACCGGTGTCTTCCGGAAAATCAGGAAGAAGAAAAGGCCCAAAATGTAGGACACAGTAAAATCAGGGATACCGGAGATCACATATACTGCCAGGACCTTTTGGTTTAGAAGATAACCAAGACCGGCCACCATAAATACCAACGCAACATGGAATCCCAGGCCGTCTAACGCAACGGAGGAGATGGTCTCACGCCCCATGGACTGCTGATGGTCCTTAGCAACCAAACCGGTACGCAGGTCGTTATCAATAAACTTAAAATCCTTTACATAGGCAGTCCAGCCCTTCTTGGTAGCAATCTTTATGAAGATCAGGCCACCAAAAACGCCAGTCAGGATGCCGACTGTGGCAAAGGTCATCCCTAAGTCACCAGCTTCGGCCCAACCGAGATCTGCAAAGGTCTTGCCGACTGCCGCGGCAGTACCGTGCCCGCCAGTGAAACCGGAGGCCATCAGGATACCGAAACCAGGATTCAGCTTAGGCAGGGCAAACTTGATCAGAAGCAACGAAACACCAATGCCTAAGGTATACTGAAGGAAATACGCAAGAAAGCGCAGAGAGTTATATCCAGTGACACGTTTGACCGTTGCGGCGCCCTCGCCCTTTTTAATCTCAAAGCCATTGATGCCGACCACTGTGAACACGATGATAATCAACATACCAGCATAGGAACCGGCGCCGGAAGAGAAGTGGAGCACATCCAGGAATTGCCCGCCGAGAAGCAGTGCGATCAAGCCTGCAATCAAGCTGGACGGAATAAAAAATTCTTGGAAAAACTTAATTTTTGCCCGGAGAAGCTGTCCGACTAAGATTAGCAGTGAAGCAATCGCGAAATCACTTAAGACATCATAAATACTCACCATGTACCTCCTTAAATCTGTCTCCCCTCTATAAGCCTCAGTCTCGACTCCATCCGCCGGACCTTGTGTTGCTGCCAACGGAATTCGACTCAACTTGAGTTGTTTTTCGGAACGGCTTGTCCCGCAGATTTGCGGGACGCAAACGGGGTAACCCAGTTTGTACCGTTTCCGGCAATATTCAATTATGCTCATATTGGGGCATCTGTTTACATTGATTGCAAAGCATTGCAGCAAAGGGCAATTGCAGAATGGCCATTCCACATATTACATTAGTTATTATAATACTTATAATAACTAATGTAAATCTTTTTTTCCTATCGGAAGCGAAAAAGTGTACACCGATTTTTGTACAATTTCACCAGAACAATTTCCGCCGTAGCATTTTCCAGTGTCAACTTTCTCTTGCGTTCCCGGGAAAAGAGACTTATAATAATTGTATATGGTTATCCCTTTAGAGCAGCCCGTCCCCCCCTTGTGTCACGAAGGATTGATTCAATATTGAACGGGTCTACCTTATGCTTTTAGCTCCCGACAAGGTTCTCATCTGAGGCTGTTTGTCTTAAAGGCCACGGATAGCAAGTGATATCTTGCAAGTAAAAGGGCTAACCACATAACTGTATAAAAAAAGAGGGTGCTTCTATGGACAGCAAAGAATACATCCTTACACAGGATATCGGCATTTACTCATGCAAGGCGGCACTTTTTTCCTTTGAGGGTGAAACAATCTGCACCAACAGGGTCGATTATACGCCGAACATTGTTCCGGGCAGCTGCTCTACCCAACCGCCCGCCACCTGGTGGAATGCCTTTTGCCTGAACTGCCGAAAACTTCTAAGGAATGTCCCCGCCAACTCCGTGAAGGCTGTCTGCGTTTCGGGGCAGATGATGGGCTGCCTCTCCCTGGGGCGGGACGGTCAGCCCCTGTATGACCACATCACCTGGGACGACAGACGGGATGCGGACCAGATCAATAAGATCCAATCCCTCCTCAGCGCGGACACCATTCACTCCATCACTGGCATCTGCCTGAGTTACATGTTTTCCCTGCCTAAAATCATGTGGCTGAGGGAGCATTTTCCTGATATTTATCAAAATACCTGGAAGTTTATCCAGTGCAAGGACTATATCAACTACCGCCTAACCGGTGTTCTGGCTACTGACGAGAGTGATGCAGGCTTCACCCTGATGTATGACCTGCTGAAGAAACGGTGGTCCGACACGATTTTAAGTGCATGCGAAATTGACGCAGCCAAACTGCCTGAGGTTATCCCCTTCGGAACGGTGCTGGGAAAGGTGACCCCAGATGCCTCTGCCGACTGTGGACTGGCTCAGGACACACTGGTGGTAGAGGGTCTTGGTGACGGGCGCACTCCCACCGTAGGCTCCGGCTTATCTCAGAAGGGCCAGGGGCTGGTCTATGTGAGTTCCACCGCTTGGTTCTCCCAAGTGACGGACAGTGCCCAAATAGATCAAAAAAGGATTCTGACCAAGTGCTCTTACACAAATCCGGAATTGCTTTTGAACGGCGGAACCGTACTCTCTGCCGGACATAGTATTGACTGGTTTGTAAACGCATTTTATCCCGCCAGTAAGAGCACCCATCTCCACCGGCGCCAAGAGCTGTTTGCCCGCATGAATCATGTTCCTATCGGGAGTAACGGGCTGCTCTTTATACCCCACCTCCGCGGGGAGCGGACACCCTGGTGGAACAACTTTGCTAAAGGCAGCTTTGTCGGCCTGGCTAGCTACCATACTCAGGATGACCTTTTCCGCAGCGTCATAGAGGGGGTCTCCTTCCAACTCGCCCTTGTCTGTAACTCCATTCAGGAGCTGGAACCTTTTTCCTCCCTATATTTCAGCGGTTCCCAGGCCACCCCTCAATGGCAGCAGCTCTTGTCTGATATTTTTGATATGGAGATTGTTACTTCTGACATCAAAAGTATAATTGGCTGCGTCGGAGCAGCGGTTACAGCGGGAATAGGCCTCGGCATCTACTCAGGCCCTTCAGCGGCACACCAGTTTCACCATAATTATTTCTACACCAGTCCTATCAAAGAAAATGTGGAACTTTATCGGGAGTTAATTCCTGTATTCGAGGACTGTTACAACGCCCTCCGGGATATCAACCAATACCTCAGTCACATGTGCCGCAACCAGAACTGAAATCGATAAAAGGAGCACCTTCTGCCCGACAGGCGAGCGGAAGGTGCCCCTTCAATTTCAAGAAAATTCTTACTGAATCCAGCTCTTAAACGCTTCAATCGACTGGCGGTCAGCCTGCCTGGGGTCCATAAAATACCGCCTGTCCGCAATCTCCATGGACAGATAGCCCTCATATCCATACTCGCCCAAGGTATCCACAAACTCCTTCAGCGGCAGGTTTCCGTCCCCGAAGGCCAGGTGACCCCCAGGTGTGCCGTCCACCAAATGGACATGGACCAGGTCTTTGCCCAGCAGTTCCAGGTAATCCCGGACATGCTCATGTACCAGCCCCACCTGGCAGGTATCCAGCATCGCTTTCAGATTAGGGGAGTTGATCTTATCTACCGCCCACCGCAGATCCTGCGCTGTATTGATCAAATTGGAGCTGATTGGAGACAGGTGTTCCAACGCCAGCAAAACTCCTTCCTGCTCCGCTTTGGCTGTCAGATAGGCCAGTCCCTCCATGGCCCGCCCCAAGCTTTCTTCGCGGTCCTGATTCAAATAACCCCAACCGGGGGTAACCAACATCATCTTACACCCCAGCTCCGCCGTAATTTCAATCCCCCGGCTCTCAAAAGCCAAGCTGCGCTTACGAATATCCTCCTCCAGGGCGGCGATGTTGACCGGATAGACAACTGTCTCCGGCGTATAGCAGATCAGTTTGAGGCCCCGCTCCTGGATCGCGCGGCGGGCCTCCTGCACTTTTTGGGGTGTGACGTCATCCACATGCAGATGGGGCGAGGCAGCCCAAACCTCCACATTTTTTACTCCCGCCTCGGCAATGCTGTCTAAATAATAAGTAAACGGATAGTGGGCGTAGTGGCAGTCCATCCCTGCCAACTGTTCAAATTTCAGCTTTTTCATCACAGATATTCCACCTTCCTGTGAAAATTTCAAAGCGAATGCATCAAATCCCGGTTAGCCAGATAGGCCTGATCATAGATCCTGCGGTACCTCTGATACGCCGCGTGCCGTTCCAAATCCGGTTCAATGGCCACAGAGAATCGTATCACTCGCTGCAGGTCCTCAAAGCTGTCAAACAAGCCGGTTCCAATCCCCGCCATCAGTGCGTCGCCATAGGACGCACCGATCGTCACCTTGGTAATATGGACCGTCTCTCCCGTTACGTCCGCCACCATCTTCATGAGAATATCATTCTTGGTCCCGCCTCCCGCGGCCATAATACGCAGGGGAGATATGTTATGCTCTTTCAAAATGTCAACGTGCTGCGCGGCAGAGAAGGCGATCCCCTCCAGTAGAGAGTGATACATGTGATTTTTCGTGTGATAACTCCTCAGACCAAGCACCACACCCCGGGCCTCCGGATCGTTGATAGGGGTCCGCTCCCCCGCGAAATAAGGCAGAGTAATCAGTCCCTCGCTGCCAATGGGAATATCAGCTACCTGCTGCATCATCGCCTCATAGACATTTTCTCCGCCTTCCTCTGCAGCTGCGACCAGCTTGGGGTAGAAATTGTCCCGGTACCAGTCGATGGCTGTACCGCAGTTGTTGGTCCCCGCCGCAACGCTGAATGTACCCGGAATGGTGAAGTTATTTCCCCGGACCCGGTCATCCTGAATCATGTGCTCAGTACAGCAGTAGATGAAGATCGAGGAACCAAACTGCATCATCACATCGCCGGGCCGGATTACTCCGGTACTGATAGCCTCAGCGGTGGAATCCCCGGAACCCACAATCACCGGCGTGCCTGCGGCCAGCCCTGTGGCCTCGGCAGCCGCTTGGTGCAGGTGGCCCGCCACATCGGTGACTACTCTCCCTTCCGGGAGCTGGTCCGGCCGGCAGAAGGGTTCGCACATCTCCTCCCGAATCCGCCCATCCATCTCATACAGGGGACGGAAAGAGGCAATTCCCAAAAAACGGTCTATAACACAGTTTCCCGTCAGCTTCGCCACCAGGTAAGATGTACCGGTCAAAAATTTATGAGTCTTTGCATAGACCTCCGGCTCATTATTACGAATCCACAGTATCTTGGCGCAGACATCCCCAGAGCATATGGGACGGCCAAAGAGCTCCCTGACCCGCTCCTGGCCATAATACTCGGTCAAATATTTGATCTCATTCTGGCTTCGGGCATCAATCCCATAGAGGATCGCCTTCCGGAGCGGCCTCAGGTCCTTATCCACCGGAAGACAGTTCGTCCCCAATGTGCTGATCCCAAGGCCCTGTATCGCCTCCTTAGACAGATGGGCCTCCTCCAGGAGGCGATGTGTCAGCACACACAGATCGTGCCACCAGACTGCATCGGCATCGTGCTCATAATAATTGGGTTTCGGGTTCTCCATGCCGTGCTTTACAGCGGAAAAGGCCACTACAATTCCCTGGGTGTCAATAATGCACCCCTTGCTCTCCGATGTTCCGATATCAATGCCCATCAAATATTGCCGGTCTTTCATCACAGTCCTCCTCCTTTCCGCACAGGATACCCTCACCGGTGTTCGCTGCGGTACTGCCGGACCCGGTCCATAAACAGCTTCACTCGATCTGGCTCTACCATGTTCTGGAATTTCCCGTCCTTTTTAAAGGCCGTTCCCACACAGGCCCCATCGCAGCAATCCAGTTTTTCACAAATATTTTCCGCCGTGCAGCCGGTGTTACACAGCACCGGGGTATCCCCGGCCACATCCCGTACCCGCTGGATCAGGCTGTTATCCGTCTCCGTCCCGGCGCTGGCGCCAGATACGCACAAGGCATCTGGGAAACAGTGGAAAATCATGGACTTAGTAATCTTCTCAATGGGCCGCTCCGCCAGGTAGACCCCCGACTCCGGGTTGACCTTATACAGCAACTTCAGGTCATCCAGCCCCAGGGCCTTTTTCCGCCGGGTGACTACCGAAATATCGGTATCAGTCAACCCGTCTTCACCGATATAGGCTCCTGTAAAGGTGCTGCGGACAAAACTGGCCCCCACAGCGGCAGCAAGGTCTATTGTTGCCAGGGGATTAAGCACAATGTTTACCCCAAAGGGCAGCTTAATATCCTCCCGTATCGCTCCCACAATGTAGCCCATTGCCGCCACAGTTACCGGAGAAGCCTTCTTCTCATAGGGCAGGCTGAATTCATTGGCAATCAGAACCCCATCTACGCCCCCCTCCTGTAACGCCAGCAGCTCCTTCCGTGCAGTCTCAGTCACCTGTTCAATCGAGTCCTCCCGCCGGTACAGAGGGTCGCCGGGCAGTGCGCGCAGATGGAGCAGCGCTATGATCGGCTTGTCCACACCAAACATATCTTTCATCCACATTTTCTTTACCATCCTTTCCATCTATGACCAATCCATATTGTAATTTAATTGGGTTATAAAATTGTTCACTGCTGTTCCGGTTCAGCAACAAGGGTTACATCGCTGCGGATTTTGCCCCTCCTACAAATGTATGTGGCCAAAGCCACAGCACTAAAGCTGCCTACTATTTTGGAGAAAATCATCGGGATAATCATTGTCCGGTTCACACCGGCAATAAAGCCCAAATGGTCTCCAAACATACAGGACCCGCTGACCGCAAAGGCTACAGCCACCACTATACCCGCCGGAGACATTGTATTACAAGTACCCAGGATCGGCATAATGTTGGCAAAGCCCCCCAATATGGCCGCCGTCGCGTTTCTGTCTATTCCCAATAGGAGACCCAGCTTTTGAAGGGACTTGCCTGTCAACCGTTTTATCAATTGGAGCATCGGATAGGCCCCGCATAAAACTATCACTACACTGCCCACCACCTTAATCCCCTCCAGCACCGAGGTGAGTCCGGGGATAATAACCACCGGTGTCAGCTCCTGGATAATCCCGATGGCAAAACCTGCGGTGGATATGGCAGTCAAAAGATAGCCAAACCCCTTGAAAATCGTGATCGTGACTTTTTGCGCTCTCCACAGCCCCAAAGCGATCAGCACGGAAAAGAGCAGAACTGGCAGTGTGTTTTGAGCTACCATAGACAGCCGGTATCCGGCACATATACCGCCCGCAGCCAGTCCCAAAGGAACCGTGATAATCCCAATCAATACCCCGATGGCAAAATAGCTGTGGTATTCCTTCCGAACAATGTTAATGCCTACCGGAATGATAAAGGAAATCGCCCCACCTAGAGAGCAGCCTAAGATACATCCGGATAAGTCCCCCGCTTCCTGCGTCACTGCCATGGTCTGTGCCAGCGAATATCCACCCATGTCGCAGGCTAAGATAGTGCCGGGAAACATAGCTGGGTCAGCCCCCATCATCTGAAAAAGGGGGGCGATGACAGGTCCCAAAAAAGAGCCGATCATGGGGGCCAGCAGGATCATACCTACCATAGGGATACACATAGAACTGAACGTATCCAAGCCTGCGTCAATTTGCCCGCCCAGCCCAAACCGATTGCCAAAGCACCTGTCCAGGGCGGCTAACGCCATAAAGCCCACCATCACATTCACAATAATCTGATTTAAATCCATACTACCACCTCAGCGCCCAAATACTTGCGCACTGGAAATTTGTATATTTTACATGAGAATCAAGGGTTAAAAACGAGTGCACCGAGCACAGCGGCAAGGCGACCGAAAATATAAAGCAGGAGCTCAGAGAATGAACGAACCAAACAATCCGACTGAATATTGGTCAGACGGTTGAGTCAATTAAAAAAGTACTCAACAGGCTGGCAGGCAGGTCGTGCTGAGCCGCACCGGAGGCCATAGGGCCAGCGGAACTGGAAGCCCTAATTTTCATATTATATTTATTTTAATACTTATTATAATATATAAATAAATAAATGTAAAGAGTGTAAGAAAATATTTTTAAATAACTTCAGGAATAATGCCTCTCTATAAGGCCTCTGTTCCCCGTTATTGCTTGCATTTCATGCCTTTATTTGGTATAATTAGCACAATCAGCAAGCGTTCAAAAGAGGTATGTGGCCATGGATGTAACAGATATTAAGTCCCAAAATATCAAACGAATCTTAAATGTACTGCGCACTTCTGGCGGGACGACCAAAAACGAGATCTCCGCTATTACCGGATTGAGCTTTTCCACTGTTTCCAACTTGTGCAACGAACTCAAATGTAATAATGTTCTGGTTGAAGAAAAGATAAGCAATTCTACCGTCGGTCGTATTCCCCACATTCAGATTTTCAACTGTGCCAGATTTGCTTCCGTCTGCATCGACTTTCAGGAAGAGGGAATTCTAAACTACTCTATTTCCAACTTTGCAGGTGAGAGTTTATATCGAACTTATTTCGATATCTCGAAGATACAGGATATCTCCACGCTCATTAAACTGGTAGATACTAATTGCTATAGCATACTTCAGCAGTTTGCCGATATCCAGATCGTGGGCGCAGGCATCTCTGTCCCCGGTATCTATGATGAGGCTACCCAGCTTGTCATCAATTCCGCTATCCCTGTTTTGAACAACGTCCCCCTTAAGGAGCTTTTAACACAAGCTCTGAGACTGCCCTGCTATGTAGAGAATGAGTCCAACCTGTGTGCCCTGTCAATCCAAAAGGAGTATCCGGAAGTCAATAATATTGTATACTTACACAGCTCCACAGGACTGGGTGTCGGAATTATCTGTGAGGGAGTGCTGCTGCGCGGAAAAAACGGCTACGCAGCGGAGGTCGCCCATATCCCCCTCGGCACTCCCGGTACTGTATGCTCTTACTGCGGCAAAAAAGGATGCATTGAAAACGATTTGGCTCAACGGGGTATGGAGATTCTTCGTTCCTCTGCTCTTTCCGGCACAGAGCGTATCAATCTGATACAGGACAGGGCGGAAAAGCTGGGAATCCTCCTTTCCCTGCTGACCAATCTCTTTGACCCCGATATTCTGTGTATCGGCGGCATAGGCTTTGACAGTTACACTGAATTGGAGCCCACTGTGTTGCAGATTCTGGAACAGCGGTCTCCCCTTAACACAAAAGAGGGCCTCAAGCTCATCCACGATACAGACAGCCTGCGAGCCATCGAGCAGGGGATTACACAGGTCATTTATAATAACTGGGACCCGCTGAAGGATGTATTTCAACTGTAAGCCTCTAAAGAATTGCATACTATCCGCAATATCCACAAGACACGGGCAGCAAGCCATCTCCTATTGTATCGTGGGAGGTTTATCTTTTCCACCCATCAGCATAGCCTGTGGTTTTCATTTTTACAGTAAAAGCCCAAAATCTGCAAAACTCCGCAGATTTTGGGCTTTTTAAAACTTTCCGTCTCCTCCGCTACCGGGCCATCGGCCCTGTTTTTCCCATGTAGTCCTCTGTCCCCTGGGGCAGGTTCCGGGAGCGCAGGCCGTAGGACACCATGCGGCTGATTACGCTGTAGATCATGGCGAAGACGGGCACCCCCAGCACCATCCCGGCAAAGCCGAACAGGCCACCGAACAGCAGAATGGAGAACAGCACCCAGAAGGAGGCCAGGCCGGTGGAGTCGCCCAGAATCTTGGGCCCCAGGATGTTGCCGTCGAACTGCTGGAGGGCCAGAATAAAGACGGCAAAGTAGATAGCCTGGATGGGGTTGACTAGGAAAATCAGCAGGCCGCAGGGGATGGCTCCGATGAAGGGGCCAAAGAAGGGGATGATGTTGGTAACGCCCACAATCACGGCAATAAGGGCGGGGTAGGGGAATTTCAAAAGGTTGCAGCAGATCAGGCACAGGATACCGATAATCAGGGAGTCCAGCAGTTTTCCGTTGATAAACCCGCTCATAATCCGGTAGGCGTTGCGGGCCTCCCCCACAATCAGGTCGGCGATGTCGGTGCGGAACAGGCTGTATACAATTTTCTTGCTCTGTGCGGCGAAGATATCCTTGCGCACCAGCAGGTAGACCGAGACGATCACCGCGATCAGCAGGTCCTTCACCAGCACCAGGAAGCCCACCACCACGCCGGACACCCCGGCCATCATGCCGGTGAGGTTGGGCCAAATGGTGGTGCGCAGCCACTGGAATGTGGTGGACACCGACTCCAGGTTGGGCAGAATATCGGAGTTCAGCCACTGCTCCAGGGAGGTCGCCGCAGAGCTGTAGAGGGACATAACAGAGGCCTGAATCTCCGGATTGTCCTCAAAAAAGGTCTGGAGCCAGACTTGAATCACCTCAATATAATCGGGGATGGACTGAACCAGCCCCACCAGGCTGTCATACACCTGGGGGAGCACCATGGCCAGCAGCAGATAGAACAGGAAAAACGCCAGCAGCAGACTGAGCACAATGGCCGAAAAATTGAGGAAGGCGTGGCTGTGGCGCTCGTTGATCCGTTTATCCGGAGTAATCGCCAAAAGGAAGCGGAAAATATTCCGATGAATGGGCAGCAGCAGAAAGGCGATTACCATCCCCATAAAGATGGGGCGCAGGATGGTTGCCAGCCGGGACAGGAAGCGGGCCACCTCTCCCAGCTGGAACAGCAGGAAAAAGAGACACAGCGATGCCGCAATCACCGCGAAGGCCGTCAGACCGGCGGCCATATAGGGGTGCTTATCCTTGCGATTCACGCGCTCCTGCCTCCTTTCCTTACACCTTCAGCTCCGTGTCGCTCCTGTTCAGGGCGCCGGCGTACTCCTTCAGCACCGGGTCGATCTCCGTCCGCAGAAACTCCTCCACCTGCTCCGGACAGCGGCCGATGTAGGCGGCGGGGTCCAGATGGGCGGACAGCTCCTCCTGCGTCATGCCAAAGGCCGGGTCGGCGGCCATCCGCTCGATGAGGTCGTTGGGCAGGCCCAGCTCCTTCACGCTGTAGCCCGCCTCCTGGGACAGCACCCGGATGCGCTCGTGGAGCGCCTGCCGGTCCCCGCCCCGCTTGACGGCATCCATCAGGATATTCTCGCTGGCCATAAAAGGCAGCTCCTCCAGCACGTGCTTCTCAATCACCCTGGGGTGGACCACCAGCCCGGCAGCCACGTTGGCCCAGATGTTCAAAATGGCATCCACCGCCAGGAAGGCCTCCGGGACGCTGAGGCGCTTGTTGGCCGAGTCATCCAGCGTGCGCTCGAACCACTGGGTGGCGGCGGTGACGGCCGGGTTGCCCACGTCCACCATCACATACCGGGCCAGGGCGCAGATGCGCTCGCACCGCATGGGGTTGCGCTTGTAGGGCATGGCCGAGGAACCGATCTGGTTCTTCTCAAAGGGCTCCTCCACCTCCTTGAGATGGCACAGCAGCCGCAGGTCGGTGGCGAATTTGCTGGCGCTCTGGGCCACCCCGGCCAAGGTGGACACCACGTTGTAGTCCAGCTTGCGGGAGTAGGTCTGCCCGCTTACAGGGACAACGGCTGTAAAGCCCATTTCCCTGGCGATTTTCTCCTCCAGCAGCTTCACTTTTTCATGGTCGCCCTCGAACAGCTCCAGGAAGGAGGCCTGGGTGCCGGTGGTGCCCTTGGAGCCCAGCAGGGCCAGGGTGGAGATGCGGTGGTCAATCTCCTCCAGGTCCATGAGCAGCTCATTCATCCACAGGGTGGCCCGCTTGCCCACCGTCACCAGCTGGGCCGCCTGGAAGTGGGTAAAACCAAGGGTGGGCAAGGCTTTATACTTGTCGGCAAAGCCGGCCAGATGGGCCAGCACCCGGACCACTTTCTCCCGGACCAGCTCCAGCCCCTCCCGCATGAGGATCACGTCGGTGTTGTCCCCCACGTAGCAGCTGGTGGCCCCCAGGTGGATGATGGGCATGGCCTTGGGGCACAGCTCGCCATAGGTGTGGACGTGGGCCATCACGTCGTGGCGCAGCTTCTTCTCCCACTGGGCAGCCTTGTCGTAGTCAATGTCGGTGAGGTGGGCCTCCAGCTCGTCCACCTGCTCCTGGGTGACGGGCAGGCCCAGCTCCATCTCCGCCCGGGCCAGGGCCACCCACAGCCGGCGCCAGGTGGAAAACTTCTTGTCCGGGGAGAAGATGTACTGCATCTCGTCGCTGGCATAGCGGGAGGACAGGGGGCTCTCATAGCGGTTAGTTGACATAATATCGGCCTCTTTTTCTCGTTCTTTTGTAGGGGCGGCCTGTGGCCGCCCGATCCCATGCCGCGGGCGGCCACAGGCCGCCCCTACATGCTTCTTGTGTCCATTATAGCGCATTTTTCCGTTGTTTGCCACCCCTGGGGAAAATTTTCACAAAAGTTTAAGGAAACCTTTGGGGAGTTCCTATTTATCGAAGATACCGTTGGAATCCTTGGGGTATGTATACAAAACCTCTACCGGAAATCCAATGCAGTCAAATAATCCTTGAAAAAACGCCTCCCGCTTTTTTCGCGCATCATCAGAATCGGCACATACAATCCTGCCATTTTCTTCATAATACCAGTAATACTTAACCAAAATAAAGTAGTACAGCACATCTTTTCGTTCAGGAAATTCGTATACCTCCTCTGATATATCCTGCTCCAGATGATAGTGCCGATTTGGCATTAACTCAAAATACCACAACCGGCCTTGCTCGTTACTTAAACATCCCTCTTTTGAGTATGAAACACCGATACTCCACTCATACCAGTTTTCACCGCCACTCACGAGATGGCTGCGCCCAATGTATTTGTTTAGCCCTGCTCCACGCACTTTTGTCTTTTTTATATATTTATCCACCCTTTCAGCAATTCCCTGTAAGTCCTGTACATTGCAGATAATTCCGTATTCCTTCGCTTCGGCGTATACCTTTCGTTCATCTTCTCCGGGGTGCATCCGCAGTTTCCAAAACATAATGATACCTCCAGCTTCTGTAATTGGTTTTTCATAACAGGTTCATTCTACCACAAATTAAATAGTGCCGGCTCCTTTTTTGGGGCCGGCACATTCTTTTTTAAGGTCTTTTACAGGGGCCTTTTGGTGCACAGCTCACAGCTTCGCCCGAATCAGCTCGCCCATTTTGACAGTGCCCACCACTTCCTCGCCGGGCTTGGCGATATCGGCGGTGCGCCAGCCCTCGTTGAGGACGGCGTCCACCGCCATCTCGATGGCCTGGGCCTCGGCGGGCAGGTCGAAGGAGTAGCGGAACATCATAGCCACCGACAGGATGGTGGCGATGGGGTTGGCCTTGTCCTGGCCGGCAATGTCGGGTGCGGAGCCGTGGATGGGCTCATACAGCCCGGGGGCGGTATCTCCGATGGAGGCGGAGGGCAGCAGGCCGATGGAGCCGGTAATCATGGAGGCCTCGTCAGAGAGGATATCCCCGAACATGTTCTCGGTGACCACCACGTCAAACTGCCCCGGGTCCTTCACCAGCTGCATGGCGGCGTTGTCCACCAGCACGTCCTCATACGCCACGTCGGGGTACTCCTCCGCCAGCCGGTGCATCACCTGCCGCCACAGCCGGGAGGTCTCCAGCACGTTGGCCTTGTCCACGCTGGCCAGCTTCTTGCTCCGCAGCCGGGCCAGCTCAAAGCCCCGGCGGCCGATGCGCTCGATCTCCTTCTCGGAGTAGGCCATCAGGTCGCTGGCCTCCTCCCCCCGGTCCTCGGTCTGATAGCGGTCCCGCTTGCCGAAGTACACCCCGCCGGTGAGCTCCCGGACGATCATCAGGTCGATGCCCTGGTCATTTTTCAGGGGGCAGGACTCCGCCAGGGCGGGCCGCAGGGCGGCGGGGCGGAGGTTGGCGTACAGCCCCAGGTCCTTGCGGATGGACAGCAGGGCGGTCTCGGGGCGCTTGTCCGGGTCGGTGGCGTGGCCCCACTTGGGACCGCCCACCGCCCCCAGCAGGACGGCGTCGCAGGCCCTGCACTGTTCGGCGGTGCCGTCGGGATAGCTCTTGCCCACCGCGTCGATGGCGCAGCCGCCCATAAGGACGTCCACATATTCAAAGGTGTGGCCGAACTTCGCGCCGATGGCGTCCATCACCTTGACGGCCTCCCCCACCACCTCGGGGCCGATGCCGTCGCCCTTGATCAGGGCAATTTTGTAGTTCATAAATGTTCTCCCTTTTTGTAATCAAAGGCTCTCATAGAACCATTTGTCGTCTTCTGTCGGACCATTGTCCCCATGATACCGCTTTTTTAGGCTGTCGATCCGCCACTGACCATCGCGGCACACCAGAGCAAACTGGAAATCACACTCAAATCCGTCTACCAGAACCTCCACCACCCGGCGGTTCTTCCCCGGTCCCACCGTAATGACGGCCTCCTCAGTGACTTTTCGGAAAAGAGGCGGCGAATGAAACCCTTCAGTACTCCTCTGCATCTTCCGCGGGGTCAGGTAGCGGCTCCAGATAGCATTCAGACTGGTACGAAATTGCTGGGACTTAACGCCCAAAAAGTCTCTGAGGGAAAATGTGCTCTCCAAGTCGTTCATTTCCCGAGCAAAGTCTAGGACAAGCTGGATCAGTTCTCTGTCCTCCATGTTTTTACTTCGCCACCCCCCGCTTCTTCAGGGAGTTAAGCAGTCCGCCGCTCTGGATAATACCGTCAATGAACTCCGGAAAGGGGGCGGCCTTGTAGGTCTTTCCGGTGGTTACGTCGGTGATTACGCCACTGGCAAAATCCACCTCCACCTGGTCCCCGGCCTGGATTTCCTCGGCGGCCTGGGGACACTCCACGATGGGGAAGCCGATGTTGATGGCGTTGCGGTAGAAGATGCGGGCGAAGGAGGGGGCAATCACACATTTCACCCCGCAGGACTTGATGGCCAGGGGGGCGTGCTCCCGGCTGGAGCCGCAGCCGAAGTTGGGCCCGGCCACGATGATATCCCCCGCCTGGACGGTGGCAGCAAAGTCCGCGTCGATGTCCTCCATGCAGTGGCTGGCCAGAGCCGCCGGGGAGGGGTCGTTCAGGTGCCGCGCCGGGATGATGACGTCGGTGTCTACGTTGGCGCCGTATTTATAAACTTTCATGGTATCAATTCCTTTCTGTTCCGCTTTTAAGGCCCCTTTTGAAAGGGACTGTCAGCCGAAGGCTGACTGAGGATTGCGTTTTGCGAAGCAAAACATACGAAGTAAACAAAGTTTTGCAAACCTTGCTTATTTCATACATTTCGCCTGCGGCGAAATACAATCCTCCGCCCCAGTTTGCGAACTGGGGCACCTCCTTTCTAAAGGAGGCTTTTATCCTCTCCTAAACCGCCCTGGGGTCAGCCACGCACCCGGCGATAGCGGAGGCGGCGGCCACGGCGGGAGAGGCCAGGATAATCTCGGAGGTGGTGTGGCCCATGCGGCCCACAAAGTTGCGGTTGGTGGTGGAGACAGTGCGCTCCCCCTCGGCCATCACGCCCATGTGCCCGCCCAGGCAGGGGCCGCAGGTGGGGGTGGACACCGCCGCGCCCGCTTCGATGAAGGTCTGGATGAGGCCCTCCTCCATAGCCTGGAGAACGATGGCCTGGGTGGCGGGAATCACCACGCACCGCACGTTATCGGCCACCTTCTTGCCCTTCATAATGGCGGCAGCAATGCGCAGGTCACCGATGCGGCCGTTGGTGCAGGAGCCAATCACCACCTGATTGATGGGGGTACCGGCCACCTCGGACACCACCTTGGTGTTCTCAGGCAGGTGGGGCAGGGCCACAGTGGGCTCCAGCTTGTCCAAGTCAATCACGACCTCCCGGTCGTAGATGGCATCCGCGTCGGCGGAAAACGCCTCACAGGGGCGGGATACCCGGCCGTTGATGTACTCCATGGTCTTCTCGTCCACGGGGAAAATGCCGTTTTTGCCCCCGGCCTCGATGGCCATGTTGGAGATGGTAAAGCGGTCGTCCATGGTCAGGGAACTGACCCCCTCCCCGGCAAACTCCAGGGACTGGTACAGGGCGCCGTCCACGCCGATCTCGCCAATCAGGTGGAGGATCACGTCCTTGCCGGACACATGGGGCTGTAGCCTGCCCTTCAGCGTCACCTTGATGGCGGAAGGTACCTTGAACCACAGCAGGCCGGTGGCCATGCCGGCGGCCATGTCGGTGGAGCCTACGCCGGTGGAGAAGGCCCCCAGAGCGCCGTAGGTACAGGTGTGGGAGTCGGCCCCGATGATGACCTCGCCGGGGGCGGTCAGCCCCTTCTCAGGCAGGAGGGCGTGCTCCACTCCCATCTGGCCCACGTCGAAAAAGTTGGTGATCTGATGCTTGTGGGCAAACTCCCGAGCCTGCTTGCACAGCTGGGCGGATTTGATGTCCTTGCAGGGGGTGTAGTGGTCCAGAACGATGGCGATTTTGTCCTTGTCGAAGACCTGGGTGAAGCCCGCCTTCTCAAACTCGGTGATGGCCACGGGAGTGGTGATATCGTTGCCCAGTACCAAGTCCAGTTTGGCCTCGATGAGCTGTCCGGCCTCCACCTTGTCCAGTCCGGCGGCTTTGGCTAAAATTTTCTGCGTCATTGTCATTCCCATAGGGTAAATTACCTCCTTAGCGGTTTGTTGAGAGGATTTTATCACAGGGCTTGCCGGAAGAATGTAAAGTATGATATAATTGCAGAAAATCTTTTGACAACCCTACTTCCCTGTGGTAAAATAAATTAGAATCATGAAAGGAGGCCGACAATATGCCGACCGAAAAAGAAATTGTAATCATTCAAAAGGCCACCGTGTACGACCTCAAACGTATTTTGAAAGAATCTCCAGGCAAAACCTATACGCAGGAGGAAGTAGAAAAACTCCTTGACGCATATATCACTGGGGTGGAACAGTAACGTAACAAAAGGGCGGGGATATCCCGCTCTTTTTTAAAGGCAGTTGAAATACAACTATGAAAATCATCTATGAACCACGAACTTGACTTCCCCGCCGGCATTTGGGAGCCCTTCGCCAAATCCCGGCCGCCGGTGCGGTGCTCGCCGGGGTATCTGATCTACTTGCAGAACACCCAGGCCACCTGCTTCTACTATCTGAAATCGGGCAAGGTAAAGAGCTTCATCCAGTCGGAGGACGGCGGGGAGCGGGTGCTGAACCTCTACACCGCCGGCAGCCTCTTTGGGGAGGCCTCCTTTTTCGACGAGCTGCCCCGGGTGTCCTCGGCGGTGGCGGTGGTCCCCTGCGAGATTGTCCCCATCGACCGGGAGCTGGTGACTCAGGAGTTTGCCCGTAACCCGGAGCTGGCCCTGGCCATGATACAGTACCTGGCCCGGACGGTGCGGCTGCTCTCCGGGCAGGTGGACCAGATGGCCTTCCGCCCCGCCCGGTGGCGGGTGGCCAACTACCTGCTCACCCTCTCCCCCGCCGGCGGGCCGGTGTCCTGCACCCAGGACGATATCGCCGCCGCCGTCTCAGCCAGCCGGGTGACGGTAAGCCGGGTGCTGGCCGACTTCGCCCGTCAGGGCTGGGTGGCCCTGGGCTATCGGACCATCAACCTGCTGGAGCCGGAGCAGTTGAAGGAGTTATGTAAACTCTGAACGATGCTTCCCACCCGTCTCAAAAATACAGAAAGCCTCTGGAAATACTAGACGGTACATTATGTAGGGCAGGGGTTCTACCCCTGCCTATCCCCGTAAGGGGATAAAACGGCATCGTAATGAGGCAAAGGCGGAAACGAGGTAAGGCAAGGGCAGAGCCCTTGCCCTACATACGGCAGCTTTCTTAAACTTATGAGATAAGCGTGAACATCGCCCACTTTTCCCTTGACTTTACCCAATTTTTTGTCATAATGGAGGGCAGCGAACAAACTTTGTAAAGGAGCCCTGTTATTATGGAGCACGACACCTTCCCCTGGCCCGCCCTCCGGCTGCCCAGGCTCTCCGCCCGGTTCCGGCTGGCCTTTTTCACCGCCTGCCTGGTGGGCTTTGTCACCCACCTGTACCTGCTCACCAACACTCTGCCCAACCACGACAGCATCCACAGCATCTTCACCGACAACAACGTCCTGTCCAGCGGCCGGTGGTCGGCTCAGCTGCTGTCCTCCTTCAGCACCTACTTCCAGATGCCGGTGGTCATCGGGCTTATCTCCATTCTGGCCCTGGCCGTCACCGCCGGGCTCACCGTCCACATTCTGCGGCTGACCCACCGGGGGAGCATCGTCATGGCCGCCGCCCTGCTGGTCACCTTCCCCTCCCTGTCCGGCATCTTCTCCTACCTCTTTACCGCCGATGCCTACTGCCTCGCCCTCCTGCTCAACACCCTGGCCGTCTGCTGCGCCCGGCGGTACCGCTGGGGCTGGGCAGCCGCTATTGTGATGATGGCGGTGGCCTGCGGCACCTATCAGGCCTTCCTGTGCTACGCCGTGGGCCTGTTCCTCTTTGACTGCATCCTCCTGCTGCTGGAGGGGGAGGCGCTGGACAAGGTCATCCGGAAGGGGCTCATGTATATCGGGATCTGTGCGGCCTCCCTGATACTGTACTACGCCGTGTTGAAGGTGCTCCTGCTGGTCACCCACACCGAACTGGTGGACTACCAGGGGCTGAATCAGATGGGTCTGGACAACATCCTGGCCTTTTTGGGCAACATCCCCGACGCCTACGACTACTTCTTCACCTACTTCCGCCGCCCCGCCCACCTGAATGCCTTTTACCGCTGGGTCCAGATAGCCGACTGCCTGTTTCTGGCGGTGATGGGGCTGTGGCTGGCGGTCTTGAAGGGGCTGTTTCGCGACCTCCCCCGTCTGCTGCTGGCGGCGGCCGGGGCGGCCCTGGTCCCTCTGGCCCTGAACTTCGTCTTTATCCTGGCCGTGGGTGCCGGTATACACCAGCTCATGCTCTACGCCTTTGTGCTGGTGTTCCTGCTTGCCATCAAAATCGCTGAGCTAGTGATGCAGGAGCTGGTCGCCCGTCACAGGCCGGGCTGGCTGGGGGTGCTGGGGGTCAACCTCACCCTGTGCGCCCTGCTGGTGTGGTGCGGATTTTACACCAACAACATTTCCTACCTCCGCCTTCAAGTGCGCTATGACAACTCCGCCGCCCTGGCCAACCGGATTGCCGCCCGGGTGGAGGCCCTGGAGGGCTACAACCGGGACACCCCGGTGGCCCTGATTGGCCTGCTCCCCGACGGCCTGTACGGCCGGGCTGTCCCCGCCTTCTCCACCCCGGAGCCCATCATCGGCACCGACGACATCCTTCTGGAGTACTACTACTCCGCCCGGGACGTGCTGCAATACTGCGCCGGCCTGCGCCTGCCCCCCTTCACCCGGGAGCAGTGGGCCTCGGTGTACTTCTCCGACTTCATCTACGACATGCCCTGCTGGCCGGCGGCGGGCTCGGTGATCATGCACGAGGGCGTGGCCGTGGTCAAGCTGGGGGAGATCGAACCGCCGCAATAAAACCGGGCACGGGAATTTCCCGTGCCCCATAGCGCCAAAAACCTTCCGTCCCCCGCAGGGCAAGCCTTCCCCCCTCCGGGGGGAAGGTGCCCCCGAAGGGGGCGGATGAGGGGGCGGGGCGGGCAAGCAGTTCTTTCGATAAGAGGCAGAAACCTGCCGCGCACCCTCATCCGTCACGGCCTGCGGCCGTGCCACCTTCCCCCTTGAAAAGGGAAGGCTTTTGGGCGGGTTCTGTTACGTGGTGCGCAGGGCAAGAGGGAAACCTAATCAGGTGAGGGCGGAAAGAATCTCTTGACGCAGGCCCAGGCCAAAGAGATAATAGGCACGGGCGTATTGGGCAAGTTGCCCGTTGAGAATTTCCTCAAATTGGTCAAACTCCGCGCTTCCCAGCTGTGTCCGCAGCCTTGCGGCGAATGTGCTGTAGTCCTGCTCCGCCTTTCGGAACTCGGGAAGCTGGTTGCAGAAGGCGTAGACCTGTTCGGGAAGATAGGGATTATTCAGGAACAATGTGGCGAGAATGTCATTCATAGAAAGCAACTCCTTACCTGTGGTTTAACCACACCTATATTATAGGAGAGGTTTAACCACATGTCAAGGGGTTTGGAGGAATTATGGCAACTTTTGCTGAACGTGTAAGGGAACTGCGGAAAGAGCGGGGACTGAAGCAGACAGAAATGGCGGAAATCTGTGGCATAAAGGTGCGTAGTTATCAATATTACGAACACGGCGACGGTTACCCCGAGGTCCCCGGTCTGGTCTTTCTGGCCGACTACTTCGGTGTCAGCCTGGACTACCTGATGGGGCGGAAGGACGAACGGACGTAGGGGCGGCCTGTGGCCGCCCGCGGGCGCATACTATGCGCCCCTACAATGCGCGCAGAGGCATCGGGTGCAGGGGCGGGCATGGCCCCGCCCGTCCGAATTTGCGCAGACCTCGCGGGCGGCCACAGGCCGCCCCTACACAGGAGGTCCAGAGTGGAAAGGAACGCTGTATGAGCAAAAAAATAACCGTATTAGGTTCTACCGGCTCCATCGGGCGGCAGTCATTAGAAGTGATTGCCGCCTGCGGCATGGAGGCGGTGGCGCTGGCGGCCAACTCCAGCGTCAAGCTGATGGAGGAGCAGGCCCGGCAGTTCCGGCCGGCCATTGCCGCTCTGGCGGACGAGAAGGCCGCCGCCGACCTGCGGGTCCGTCTGGCGGACACCAATGTCCACGTCCTCAGCGGCCTGGGCGGAGTGCTGGAGGCGGCCACCCTCTCCAGCGCCGACACGGCCATCGCTGCCCTGGTGGGAATGGCGGGCCTGCGCCCCACCCTGGCCTCCATCCGGGAGGGCAAGCGGGTGTGCCTGGCCAACAAGGAGGCCCTGGTCTGCGCCGGCCCCCTGGTGCTGGAGGAGGCAAAGGACTACGGGGCCAAGCTCTACCCCGTGGACTCGGAGCACTCGGCCATCTTCCAGTGCCTGGAGGCCAACCGGGACCGGGGCGAGGTGAAGCGCCTCATCCTCACCTGCTCCGGCGGGCCTTTCTACGGCCGGAAGCGGGAGGAACTGCGGGGCATGACAAGGGAAGACGCCTTACAGCACCCCAACTGGTCCATGGGGGCCAAGATCACCGTGGACTCGGCCACCCTGATGAACAAGGGGCTGGAGGTCATCGAGGCCATGCACCTGTACCGGCTGCCGGCGGAAAAAATTTCCGTTGTGGTCCACCGGGAGAGTATTATCCACTCCCTGGTGGAATACTGTGATAATGCCATGATTGCCCAGCTGGGCGCGCCCGACATGCGCCTGCCCATCCAGTACGCCCTCACCTACCCCAAACGGATCCCCGGCCCCGCTACCCCCCTGGACCTGTGGAACTGCGGGCCCCTCACCTTCGGCACGCCGGACGTGGAGGCCTTCCCCTGCCTGGCCCTGGCCCTGGAGGCCGCCAAGACCGGCGGCGCCGCCGGCGCCATCCTCAACGGCGCCAACGAGGCGGCGGTGGGCCTGTTTTTGGAGGGGAAAATCGGCTTTCTGGATATCCCCGCCAGGGTGGAGAAGGCCCTGGCCAGCGTCCCGGCGGTGCAGAACCCCACCATGCAGGACATTCTGGACGCCGACCAGGCCGCGCGGGAGGCGGCGCTGTAGGGGTGCTCCCGCAAGCCTCCTTTTGAAAGGAGGTGCCCCAGTGGGCACACTGGGGCGGAGGATTGTATTTCGCGCAGCGAAATGTATGAAATAAACAAGGTTTCGGAAGCTGTGTTTACTTCGTATGTTTTGCTTCGCAAAACGCAATCCTCAGTCAGCCTGCGGCTGACAGCTCCTTTCCAAAGGAGCCTTTGCTCCCCTGGAAACGTATTATTTTGGAGGCACTCTATGCTCTACATCATCATTGCAGTTCTGATTTTCGGTATTCTGGTAGCCACCCACGAGCTGGGGCATTTCGCCTCGGCTAAGCTGCTGGGGGTGAAGGTAAACGAGTTCGCCGTGGGCATGGGCCCCGCCCTGCTCAAGTGGGGCAAGGGGGAGACCCAGTACAGCCTGCGGGCCCTGCCCATCGGCGGCTTCTGCGCCATGGAGGGGGAGGACGACGACTCCGCCGACCCCCGGTCCTTTGGCCGGGCATCCTGGTGGAAGAAAATCATCATCTTGTGCGCCGGGGCGGCCATGAACTTTGTCACGGGGGTGGTCATTATGGCCGTCCTCTACGCCCCGGCCGCCGGTTTCCGGGCGGAGTTCTACGGCGGCCCTCTGGAGGGCTACGGCACGGAGGACTGCGGCCTGCTGGCCGGGGACCGCTTCCTGGCGGTGGACGGACACCGGGTGCTGGTGTACGGCAACGCCCGGTTTTTCCTGGACCGGGCGGGGGAGACCCTTGACTTCGTGGTGGAACGGGACGGCCAGCGGGTGGAACTGAAGGACGTCCACCTGCCCTACCAGGAGCGCACCGACGCCCAGGGCAATTTTACCCGCCTGCGGGGGCTGACCATGGCCTCCATGGCCGACCCCACCACCTTCCTGGGCAAGCTGGGCTACGCCTGGAACACCTGCATCGACTTTGTCCGCGTGGTGTGGATCAGCCTGGGGGACATTGTCACCGGGGCGGTGGGCCTGCGGGACCTGTCCGGGCCGGTGGGCATTGTCAACATGATGGGCGAGGTGGGCAGTCAGGCCCCCAGCCTGCTGGACGCCGCCTGGAACCTGGGCTACCTGGCCGCCCTCATTGCCGTCAATCTGGCGGTGATGAACCTGCTCCCCCTGCCCGCCCTGGACGGCGGCCGGGTGTTCTTCCTGGTGCTCAACGGCATCCTCTATGGGCTGTTTCGCAGAAAGCTGGACGCCAGATATGAGGGCTACGTCCACCTGGCCGGTCTGGCCCTCCTCATGTGCCTGATGCTGGCCGTCACCCTCAGCGACGTGGGCAAGCTGTTCGGGCGTTGAGCGGGACAGGGAAAACAGCCTCCTCTCTCTCCGCCGCCGCGCTCTGCGGCACTATAACAGTAGCTATGACTATATCTATATCTATTACTATATCTATATCGCAGCTCTAATTGCACGAAAACGTACAACTAAGCTGACAAATTTTAGGAGGTGAACCGACCGTGACCCGACAGATCAACGTGGGCGGCGTCCCCATCGGCGGGGGCGCCCCTGTCACCATCCAGTCCATGACCAACACCCCCACCCAGGACGTGGAGGCCACCCTGCGGCAGATACGGGAGCTGGCCGCCGCCGGGTGTGAGATTGTCCGGGTGGCCGTCCCCGATATGGAGGCCGCCCGGGCGGTGGGGAAGATTAAGGAGGACAGCCCCATCCCGGTGGTGGTGGACATCCACTTTGACTACAAGCTGGCCCTGGAGGCCATCGCCGCCGGGGCGGACAAGGTGCGCATCAACCCCGGCAACATCGGCCGGTACTATGTGAAGCAGGTGGCCGACGCCTGCCGCCAGCGGGGTATCCCCATCCGCATCGGGGTCAACAGCGGTTCCCTGGACCACAATGTGGTGGCCCGGTACGGCGTGACGCCCGAGGCCATGGTGGAGTCCGCCTTTCAGCACATCCGCCTGCTGGAAAAGTATGATTTTACCGACATCTGTGTCTCGCTGAAGTCCTCCAACGTGCAGACCGCAATGCAGGCCTACCAGCTGATGCACTGCCGCAGCGACTACCCCTTACATATCGGCGTCACCGAGGCGGGGACGGTGCGGATGGGCACCCTCAAGTCCTCCGTGGGCATCGGGGGCCTGCTGGCCCTGGGGATCGGCGACACCATGCGGGTGTCCCTGTCCGCCGACCCGGTGGAGGAAATCTACGCCGCCCGGGACATCCTGAAGGCGGCGGGGGTGCGCCGGGAGGGCCCGGAGCTGGTGAGCTGCCCCACCTGCGGCCGGACAAAAATTGACCTCATCGCCCTTGCCAACCAGGTGGAGGAGCGGCTGAAAACGGTGGACAAGCCCATCACCGTGGCCGTTATGGGCTGCGCCGTCAACGGCCCCGGGGAGGCTACCGCCGCCGACTGCGGCATCGCCGGGGGTGTGGGCGAGGGCCTGCTGTTCCAGAGGGGCGAGATCTTGAAGAAGGTTCCCCAAGACCGGCTGGTGGACGAACTGTTTGCCCTGATTGAGAGGCTGTAAAGGAGACCGGATAAATGTCCCAAAAAATACCGTTTTTGCAGATGTTTGCCGCCCTGCGCCAGTGGACCGAGCTGTCCAACGGAGTGGAGGGCTGGCTGATTGTGTCCGCCGCCATCGACAAGGCCAGCCGAAGCGCCAAAATCACAGTGGAGGGGGCAGCCGGGGCGGGGCCCAACCTCGTGGCTCAGGCGGAGGAGGCGCTGGCCCGGACCTACGGCCTGAACAGCGTGAGGATCGAGGCGGCGGCTTTGGAGAAGCCTGTAGGGCACGACGACCCCGGCGCGCCGTCCGATACAGGTGCCGTTCCTGAAAAGCGGCGGGCCGAGGTCGCCCCGCCCTACACACAGCCGGAGGACGATTCCGACCCCTTCGCCCGCACCGAGGCCCTGCGCCGGGCTGCTCTGAAAAACGCCGCCCGGCCCGCCGCCCCCATGAAGAAGGACAAAAAGCCCCAGGGCAAGGCCATCTTCGGGAAGGCAATTTCCAAGGCCCCTATCCCCATCGGAGAGCTGGAGCTGGACATGGGCATGGTGGTGGTGGAGGGGGACGTCTTCGCCATCGACAACCGGGAGCTGAAAAAGCGGGGGGCCTGGGTGGTGGCCTTTGACATGACCGACTACACCGGCTCCATCCGGGTGAACAAGTTTTTTCCCGGCGAGGAGGGCAAGCCCCTAGTGGACAGCATCAAGAAAGGGATGCATATCAAGGTCCAGGGCCGGCTGAGCATGGATCGGTTCTATGGCGACGTGGTGCTGGAGCCGGTGGCCGTTACCACGGCGGAGAAAAAAATGAAGGAGGACACCGCCCCGGAAAAGCGGGTGGAGCTCCACCTTCATACCACCATGTCCTCCATGGACGCCCTCACCAGTGTGGCACCCAAGCTGGGCCCGGACAAGAACGTAGTCAAGCGGGCGGAGGCCTGGGGACATCCGGCCATCGCCATCACCGACCACGGTGTGGCCCAGGCCTTCCCCGACGCCTGGCACTCCGCTAAGAAAATTAAGGTTCTGTATGGGGTGGAGGCCTATTTTATTAACGACGTGGACGACCGGGTGGCCGTCCACGGGACGGTGGACGCCCCCTTCAACGAGGAAATTGTCTGTTTTGATATTGAGACCACCGGCCTGAATAGAAAATATGAGGTCATTATTGAAATCGGCGCGGTGGTGCTGAAAAACGGGGAGATCACCGATACCTTCAATACCTTCGTCTCGCCAGAGCGGATTTTGTCCTCTGAAATTATCCGTCTTACCGGCATCACCGACGAGATGCTGAAGGGAGCTCCCTCTCAGGAGGAGGCCCTGCGGGCCTTTCTGGCCTTTGCCGGGGACCGGCCCCTGGCCGCCCACAACGCCGATTTTGACATGGGCTTTATCGCCGCCGGGTGCGAGAAGTATGGGATTCCCTTTGAAAATCCCTCCATTGACAGCCTGATTCTGGCCCAAAACCTTCTGCCCGAGCTGAACCGGCACAAGCTGGACATGGTGGCGGAGCATCTCCACCTGCCCGCCTTCAACCACCACCGGGCCGGCGACGACGCGGCCACGGTGGCCTATATGCTGCCCCACTTCTTCAGACGGATGGAGGGTATGGGGCTGAGCAACCTGTCTGAAATCAACCCCTATATGACCCGGCTGAGGGGGAAGGGGGGCGGAAAGATCAAGCGCAGGCCCAAGCACCTGATTGTACTGGCAAAAAACCAGACCGGCCTGCGCAACCTGTACAAGCTAATCTCCCTGTCCCACCTGGAGCACTTCAAACGCAGTCCGACTATCCCCAAATCTCTGATCGAGCCCAACCGTGAGGGCCTTATCATCGGCTCGGCCTGCGAGGCGGGGGAGCTGTTTCAGGCCCTGGTGGACGGCCGGAGCTGGGAGGAGCTGAAGCGAATCGCCTCCTGGTACGACTATCTGGAGATCCAGCCCATCTGCAACAATATGTTTATGGTCCGCAGGGGGGATAAGGCCAGGACAGAGGAGGACCTGCGGGAGTTCAACCGGGCCATCGTGCGCCTGGGGGAGGAGCTGGGCAAGCCGGTGTGTGCCACTGGTGACGTCCACTTTATGGACCCGGAGGACGAGATATACCGGCATATTCTGCTGGCCTCCAAGGGCTTTGAGGACGCGGACGAGGACCTGCCCATCTACTTCAAGACCACCGACGAGATGCTGAAGGAATTTTCCTATCTGGGCAAAGAGAAGGCCCAGGAGGTGGTGGTGACCAACACCAACCTCATCGCCAGCTGGTGCGACCCCATCGAGCCCCTGCCCAAGGGGCTGTTTGCCCCCAAGCTGGAGGACTCCGACGGGGAGCTGAAGCGGCTGGTTTGGGGCAAGGCCCACGAGCTGTATGGAGAAAACCCGCCCCAGATTGTGGTGGACCGCATTGAGGCCGAGCTGGGGGACATTATCCGGTGCGAGTACGACGTGATCTACATGTCCGCCCAGAAGCTGGTGCAGAACTCCCTGGAGCACGGCTATCTGGTGGGCTCCAGGGGGTCGGTGGGGTCGTCGCTGGTGGCGTTTATGTCGGGCATCACCGAGGTAAACTCCCTGCCCGCCCACTACCGCTGCCCCAGCTGCAAGCACGCCGACTTCGACTACGCCCAGGACCCCGCCCACCCCTATGGCTGCGGGGCGGACATGCCGGACATGAAATGCCCCATCTGCGGCGCAGACTATGAGAAGGACGGGTTTAACATTCCCTTCGAGACCTTTTTGGGCTTTGGCGGCGACAAGGTGCCCGACATCGACTTGAATT
>ERZ808028.155-NODE-155-length-70178-cov-13.179612_pt1 | contig 70178 bp, 52 predicted proteins | sample MGYA00380184_ERZ808028 | MGnify/ENA primary metagenome ERZ808028 (study PRJEB31490, sample SAMN06133397) | mouse gut metagenome | isolation source: J8_1 | host: mice | place: China: Chengdu | collected 2015-05 ... | reverse complement strand
CTATACCTGTATAAGCCGCTAGGTTGTGTATCCGCCTTCTGGAAATGGATACCTGCCAGAAAGGATAAAACCATGCATTATCAAAAAGTACTCCAGATGCTCCAAAGCATCCCTTACCTCTCAGTCGGGCTTGATGTCGGCGCAGACTTCACATGGATGTCCATCATGCTCCCAAACGGTACCCTCACCGGTAAGCCGTTCAAAATCCTGCATTCCGACCCTCATTCCAGGGATCTTGCAGTTGCAAAAATAAAAGAAGCACAAGAGACGTATTCTCTTGAAAGCCGCTGCTTCCTTGAGTCCACCGGGATCTACCATATCCCGCTCCTGTGCTTCCTTCGCGATAAGGGTTTTGACTGCTCGGTCATTAATCCTATCATTACTAAGAATAGCACAAACATGAACATAAGGAAACTCCATAATGACAAATTTGATTCAAAAAAAGCCGCCAAAGTCGGGCTGGATGCCTCCCTTAAAACCTCCATTGTTCCAGATGATGCGGTAATCGACCTGCGCAATCTTGTGCGCGACTACTATTACTTCAAGGATCTCCAGTCTGCCGTCGTGCTGAAGCTTCATGCGGAACTCAAAGTATCATTTCCCGCATATCTGAATGTGTTCAGCAAAATCACAACGCAGACATCCTTAAAGCTTCTGGAGGCTTACCCGCTTGCAGCAGACATGCTTGCCGCCCCGAAAGACGAACTTGTGGAAAGCATCCGGCAAACTGCACGTTTTGGTGAAAAATATGCCGTTTCCAAGTATGAAGCCATATGCGCCGCCGCAAAGGATGCCGCTGTTTTCGGACGTGCTCTTCCCAGCAATGCCCTCCGGATCCGGCTGTATATCAAAACCTACCAGGAATACCAGGAGCATCTGGGCAGCATACTCAAAGAACTGCATAAAGCTGTTGAAAAACTGGAAGGGACGCCGGTCTATGACCGTATCCTCCTTCTCCAGTCCCTGCGAGGTGTCGGCTTCCTCAGCTCAGTTGTCCTGATCGCTGAAATGGGCTCCTTCGACCTGTTTCCCTCCCCAAAGAAGCTTTATGCCTACTTTGGTCTGGATCCTGCCGTAAAACAGTCCGGCAAGTTCAACGCTGACAAAGTCCATATGTCCAAGAGGGGTTCAAGCCTTGCCAGACGCATCCTGCATATGGTGGCACTCAATAACCTCAAGGTGGATAAAGGAACTAAAACGCCAGTAAACCCGGTTATCCACAGCTACTATGCCGACAAATGCAAAAACAAGAAAAAAAACGTGGCTGTCGGGGCTGTCATGCATAAAATCTGCAACATCATTTTTGCCATGCTCCGGGATAATAAACCGTTTGAGATCATCACTCCTGAGGAGCACTGTGAGCGGTATCTGGAAACACATCCAGACAAGGCACAGAACGCAGCTTAACAAGTTTCTGTGAATTTTTAAAATTTCCACATAGGTGGGTTTATTAAAGTTACACTTTTTTACATCAACTGCCTTAAAAAAACTTTTTTTAACATTTTTCATTTTACCTATTGACATTTCTTAGCTGGACTTTTTGGGATTTTCCTTTTTTTTTAGAATAAGCATACCATAAAAATTTTGACACAGGATGGCAGGTTTCGTATTTTTATGGAAGATAAATATAACTTTCGTATTTTACCGGGGTATGCTACAATTTATTGCAGGAAGAGAAGTATTCCTTTGTAACAATAAAATAACAAATCGTTCATAATTTGATAAGGATTGAGAATTATCATGAATAGTAAAGTATTACGTGTCTTGGAGTACAACAAAATAATCGAGCGTCTGACTGACAAGGCCACCTCGGAGCAGGGGCGGAAGCTGACGGCGGCTTTAGAGCCGATGACAGACCTGGAGGCGATCAAGAAAGCGCAGACGGAGACGGCGGATGCGCTGGGATATCTGCTCCGCAAGGGCTCTACGTCTTTTGGCGGCAACAAGGATCTGGGGATGTGCATCCGGTCGCTGGAGATCGGCAGCACGCTTTCCATCGCGGAACTGCTGCGGATCGCGGCTTTTCTGGAAAACGTCAACCGCATTAAGAGTTACGGGCGCAAGGAGCGGGAGGATACGCCGGCTGATTCTCTGGATGAGTATTTCGAGAGTCTGGAGCCTTTGACGCCGCTGTCCAATGAGATCCGCCGGTGCATTCTGTCGGAGGAGGAGATTGCCGACGATGCCAGCCCGGCGCTGAAAAAGATCCGCCGCAGCATGACGATCGCGAACGACCGCATTCATTCTCAGCTGGCGTCCATGATCAGCGGTTCCTGCCGGACGTATCTGCAGGACGCGGTGGTGACCATGCGCAACAACCGCTACTGTATTCCGGTCAAGTCCGAGTACAAGGGGCAGGTGCAGGGGATGGTGCACGACCAGTCATCTACCGGTTCCACCTTTTTTATCGAGCCGGCGGCTGTCGTTAATCTGAACAACGAGCTGCGGGAGCTGGAGATCAAAGAGCAGGAAGAGATCGCGGTCATTCTGGCCGATTTGAGCGCGCAGGCGGGAGCATATACGGAGCTTTTGACCGGGAATCAGAAAGCCATGACGGCCCTCGACTTTATCTTTGCCAAGGCCGCTCTGGCGCTGGAGCAGAATGCCACCATGCCTGTTTTCAATACGGAGCATCAGATCCGCATCCGGCAGGGGCGGCATCCCCTTCTGGACAAGAAGAAGGTGGTGCCCATTGATATTCAGCTGGGCATTGATTTTGACCTACTGGTCATTACCGGTCCCAATACCGGCGGTAAGACGGTTTCCCTGAAAACAGTGGGGCTTTTGACATTGATGGGGCAGGCAGGGCTGCATATTCCGGCGCTGGACCGTTCGGAACTGTCAATCTTTGAGGAAGTTTACGCGGATATCGGGGATGAACAGAGTATTGAGCAGAGTCTGAGCACCTTTTCTTCCCATATGACGAATATCGTGTCGATTCTGCAGCAGGCGGACGGCGGTTCGCTCTGTCTGTTCGATGAGCTGGGGGCGGGCACGGATCCCACCGAGGGTGCGGCGCTGGCGATCTCGGTGCTGGATCATCTGCATGGACGCGGCATCCGCACGATGGCCACCACTCACTACAGCGAGTTGAAAGTTTATGCCCTTTCCACGTCTTTTGTGGAGAATGCCAGCTGTGAGTTCAGCGTGGAAACGCTGCGGCCCACTTACCGCCTGCTGATCGGGACTCCCGGGAAGAGTAACGCTTTCGCGATCTCGTCCAAGCTGGGACTGCCGGATCACATCATTGAGGATGCGAAACGGCATATTACGGAGGATAAGGAGAGCTTCGAGGATCTGCTGGCGAATCTGGAGAACAGCCGCGTGACCATTGAGAAGGAGCGGTTGGAGATCGCAGGCTATAAAGAAGAGGTCAAGGCGCTGAAACAGAAGCTGGAAGCCAAACAGGAGAAGATCGATCAGGCGAAAGAGAAGATCCTGCGGCAGGCCAACGAGGAGGCCCGCGAGATCCTGCAGAACGCCAAAGAGCTGGCGGACGAGACGATCCGCGTTTTCCAGAAGGCGGAGGCCGGTATTTCCATCAAGGATCTGGAGAAGTCCCGCCAGAAGGTGCGCGACAAGATTTCAGAGAAAAATGAAAAACTAACGCTTAAGAACGATAAGCCAACGCATAAAGTGCTGAAACCGACTCAGATCAAGCCCGGGGACAGCGTCAAGGTGGTGTCCATGGGGCTGAAAGGGACGGTCAGCTCACGGCCGGATAAGAACGGAAATCTGTTTGTACAGTGCGGCATCATCCGGTCCAAGGTATCTTTGAATGATCTGGTACTGATCGAGGAGGAGACGATCAATACCGGTAAGATGCAGCGGTCTTCTTCCGGCAAATTGAAGATGTCCAAGTCCTATTCCATTTCCACGGAGATCAATCTGCTGGGCCGGACGGTGGATGAGGCGCTTTCCGAGCTGGACAAATATCTGGATGACGCTTATCTGGCCCATCTGCCGAGCGTGCGCGTGGTACACGGCAAAGGGACCGGAGCCCTGCGCAATGCGGTGCACAATTACCTGCGTAAGAACCGGGTGGTGAAGAGCTACCGTCTGGGAGAATACGGGGAAGGCGACGCGGGCGTTACGATCGTGGAGTTTAAGGAGTAAGGGACTACGTAATAGATAAGAAGCAGAAACAGGAGTTATAAAATATCCACGGAGAGGTATATATGGTAAACAGACAGAAAATCTTGATCGTAGATGACGACAATAATATTGCAGAGCTGATCGCGCTCTATCTGACGAAGGAGTGTTTCGAGACGATGATCGTCAACGACGGAGAGTCGGCGCTTTCGGCGGTGGACAGCTTCGGGCCGAACCTGATGCTGCTGGATCTGATGCTGCCGGGGATCGACGGCTATCAGGTGTGCCGCGAGGTGCGCGCCAAGTCTACGCTGCCGATCATCATGCTCTCGGCCAAGGGAGAGGTGTTTGACAAGGTGCTGGGGCTTGAGCTGGGCGCCGATGATTATATGGAGAAGCCTTTTGATTCCAAGGAGCTGGTGGCCAGGGTGAAAGCGGTGCTGCGCCGTTATAAGCCGGTGGCCGCGGAACCCAGGGCTTCCGATGTCAAGAGCGTGGAGTATCCGGATCTGATCGTCAACCAGACCAATTATTCTGTTATCTACATGGGAAAGACGATCGAGATGCCACCCAAAGAACTGGAGCTGCTCTATTTTCTGGCGTCTTCGCCGAACCATGTTTTTACGAGAGAGCAGCTTTTGGATCAGATCTGGGGCTATGAATATATCGGCGACACCCGTACCGTAGACGTGCATATCAAGCGTCTGCGGGAGAAGATCAACGATCATGAGCGGTGGCGGATCGCTACCATATGGGGGATCGGGTATAAGTTCGAGTCGCGGTAAGATTGAGGACGTTTTCATCGGAATCACGTATGCATCAGGTTTGAGGTTAATGCAGAAGTTTTACAGAAAGGAATCCGGCATGACAGGTAACGCAAGGCTCCCCATGGGGATTGAAGATTTTGAGGAAATGCGTACACAGGGTTACTATTATGTGGATAAGACGGGTCTGATCCGGGATCTTCTGGATCACCTGGGCAAGGTGAACCTGCTCACACGCCCGAGACGTTTCGGCAAAACTTTGAACATAAGCATGTTGAGATGCTTTTTTGAGGTCGGGAGTGACGGCGGACTCTTCGACGGGCTTGAAATCTCGAAGGAGAAAGAGCTTTGCAGGCAGTACATGGGCAGGTTTCCGGTCATCTCCATCAGTTTAAAGGGCGTGAGCGGCAGAACTTTCGATGAGGCCAAAGGAATGCTGCGCAGTATTCTCGGCAATGAGGCGCTGCGGTTTCAGTTTCTGCTTGAGAGCGATTGTCTGTCGAAGCCGGAACGGCAGCAGTACAGAAAGCTCATCGAATTGAATGAAAAAGGTGTTTTCTCCATGGCGGATGAGCTTTTGAAGGACAGCCTGTTTAAGCTCTCGCAGTTTTTAGAGAAATATTATGGTCAAAAGGCGGTCGTCCTGATCGATGAGTATGATGTGCCGCTTGACAAGGCATACCGGTCAGGCTATTACGATGATATGGTGGAGCTGATCAGCGGACTTTTCGGGCAGGTGCTGAAAACGAACAGGAGCCTTTATTTTGCGGTACTTACCGGGTGTCTGCGGATATCCAGAGAGAGTATTTTTACAGGGCTTAATAATTTTAATGTATACACGATCAAAGATGCGCGTTATCGGGAATACTTTGGTTTTACGGATGTAGAGATAAGAGCCATGCTTTCCTATTATGGATTTATGGAACAATATGATGCCGTAAAGCAGTGGTATGACGGCTATCAATTTGGTAATACCGGCATTTACTGTCCGTGGGACGTGATCAATTACTGCGGCGATCTGCGTGACGGGAATGTGGCAGAACCGCAGAACTATTGGGTAAATACAAGCAGCAACGATATTGTCAGAAAGTTTATCGGCAGGGCGGGATCGGCGGCCAGAAATGAGATGGAACTGCTGATCGACGGCGGCAGCATCCGGAAAATGATTCGGCAGGAGCTGACTTATCGCGATCTGGATTCTGATGTTGACAATCTGTGGAGCATCCTTTTTACAACAGGTTATCTGACGCAGCGGGGACAGCAGCAGGGCGACATGACGGAACTTGTCATTCCGAACAGGGAGATACGCTGGATCTTTGTGCAGCAGATCCGCAGATGGTTCCAGGAAGAAACGAAAAAGGATACCGCGAAGCTGGAGCGTCTGGGAAGGGCGTTTCAGGAAAATGATGTGAAAGCGGTTGAGGATACTTTTACCGCCTATCTGGGGAAGACCATCAGTATCCGCGATACGAATGCCAGAAAGGACAGGAAGGAAAATTTCTATCACGGGATCCTGCTGGGGCTGTTAAGCAATCTTGACGGCTGGTGTGTGAGATCCAATGCAGAGTCGGGGGATGGCTACAGTGATATCATGATCGAGATCGAGGCGCAGGAGATTGGTATCGTGATCGAACTGAAATATGCCGAGAACGCCGCCTTTGATGCCGGCTGCCGGGAAGCCCTCAGGCAGATCCGGGAAAAGAAGTATGAGGAAGCGCTTGTCAGAGACGGAATGAAGACAATCTACCGGTACGGCATTGCGTGTTATCAGAAACGTTGCAGGGTTATCTCAGGTTGACCCTGCATACAAATATAGTAAACGACATAACAAATTTCTGTTTCCGTCTCCTGCAGGAGCCATATACGGTGCTTCTGCAAGGCCGAGAACGAAATTTGTTATGTCGTTTATTATAATTAAGAAGAAAGGCCGGACAGAAAGGGAAATCGATCAATGAATAGAAAAGGCATGAAGATAGTCCTGGCGGTAGTCGGGATCATGATGGTAGGTATGGGGGTGGCGTTCAATGCCGCCGCCGCGCTGGGAAATGATCCGGTGGGAATCGTATATGACGGGATCAGAAATACGGCGCAGCTGTCAGCGGGACAGCTGGGAATGGCCTCCAATATCGTGAATATTATGCTGATGATCCTGGTATTTTGTCTGGACAGACATTATGTGAATATCGGAACTTTTATTTATGTGGTTCCCTACGGTGTGGCAGTGGATTTGGGCGGAAGGCTGTATGCCGCTTTGTTTCCGGCACAGACGACCGCATTCCAGATCGCAGGTGCGGCGCTTGGCTGTCTGCTGCTCTATACGGGTGTTGCCCTGTTTATAGCGGCGGATATCGGGCTGGACCCTTTTACGGGCGTGGTCATGGTGATACGGGATAAGGTCAAAGGGCAGTACCGGACGGTGAAGATCGGTTTTGATATCTGCTGCATCATTCTGGGGGCTGTGCTGGGCGGAAAACTGGGGGTGATCACAATCCTGACGGCACTGTCGGCGGGACCGGCGATCCAGTTTTTGTCGGACGGCATGAAGAAAAGAATGAAAACGGACGGTTGACGCGGTTGGAAAGATAAGCCTGAGAAGGAGGTATATATGGAAAAAATATCAACAGAGGATTTTCGGTTTCTGGACAGCAAGACATACAGGCGGCAGGAACATTTTGAATATTTCAGCGGACTGGCCTACCCGTATGTGGGCCTTACCGTCAATGTGGATATCACGAAACTGCAGGACAGGATCAGGGACGGGCGGCTCCCGTTCTTCCTCACGATCTGTTATTGTGTGTCGAGGGCGGCCAACAGAGTGCCCGAATTCCGGCAGAGGATCCTGGACGGAAAGATCGCAGAGTTTGTGAGATGCAAGACCTCCCATACGGTGGCATTGGAGGACGGTACGTATTGTTACTGTACCTTAGAGGATACTATGCCTTTTGCGGAGTATATCGTCTATGCGGCCAGGGCACAGGAGGAGGCGAAGAGACAGGGGTCGATCGCGGAGGCGGAAGAAGATATTTATGACAAGTTCTTTATCTCCACGCTGCCGTGGGTTTCCTATACTTCTCTGATCCAGCCTGTGCCGATTCCGGCAGACAGCAACCCGCGCATCACCTGGGGAAAATATTTCCGGCAGGGGGAACAGACGCTGCTGCCGGTGTCGGTGCTGTGCCATCATGCGCTGGTGGATGGACGGCATATCGGGGATTTCTACAGGTATCTGGAAGAGGAGATGGCTTTTTTGTGTGACCATAACTAAGGATTGCGGCTGGAGCAATCATTGAGTATACTTATAGTAAACGACATAACGAATTGTTGGCTATAAGGATAAAGAAGAAACCGGAAAGGAGGTACAGACATGGCAAGGACGGTGAGCATCGGGAATCAGGATTTTGAAAGCCTGCGGCTAAAAAACAGCTTTTATGTGGACAAGACAGGCTTCATCCGTGAATGGTGGGAATCGGAAGATGTGGTGACGCTGATCACCCGCCCGAGGCGCTTTGGGAAGACTTTGACCTTGAATATGCTGGAGAAGTTTTTTTCGGTTGAGTATGCCGGCAGAGGGGATCTGTTTGATGGGCTGGCTATCTGGAAGGAAGAGAAGTACCGCAGTCTGCAGGGGACATATCCGGTACTCATGGTCAGCTTTGCGGATGTCAAAGAGAGCACGTTTGCACAGACCAGAAAAGCCATGTGCCGTATTCTGCGGTTTTTATATGATAAATTCAGTTTTTTGCTGGAAGGAGATCTGCTGAGTGAGAGTGAAAAGAAAGATTTCCGGAAGATCTCTGCAGAGATGGAAGATAATGAGGCGTCATTTTCTTTGAAGATGCTGTCACTTTATCTCTCCCGCTATTATGGGAAGAAGGTGATCATCCTTCTGGATGAGTATGATACTCCCATGCAGGAAGCCTATTTAAACGGATATTGGGAGGAGATGGTGGCTTTTACCAGAAACTTCTTCAACGCCACTTTTAAGACAAATCCTTATCTGGAGCGCGCAATGTTGACAGGCATCACGAGGATAAGCAGGGAATCCATGTTTTCGGATCTGAACAATCTGGAAGTGGTGTCCATTACCTCCGGGAAGTATGTGAACAGTTTTGGGTTCACAGAAGAGGAAGTGTTTACTGCACTGGGTGAGTTCGATTTGTCTGACCGTAAAGAAGAAGTAAAAAGTTGGTATGATGGTTTTGTATTCGGGAGCCATGCGGAGATATATAACCCATGGTCCATAATCAATTATCTGGATAAGCGGTGCGTGGGGCTTTACTGGGTCAATACCAGCTCCAATAGTCTGGTTGGTAAGCTGGTAAGAGAGGGGAGTCCCGAGCTGAAAATGAACATGGAAAGGCTGCTGCAGGGAAAATCCTTCGTCGTCAGGCTGGAGGAACAGATCGTGTTCAGCGATTTGGATCAGGGGGATGAGGCGGTATGGAGCCTGCTGCTTGCCAGCGGTTACTTAAAGGCGGTACACCATGCATTCAATGCTGATCTGGGAAAGGCGGAATATGAACTGCAGCTGACGAACAGAGAAGTCCGTGCCATGTTTGAAGGTATCATAGAGGGCTGGTTTGGGAGATGCAGAGGAGTCAGCAATGCTTTCCTGAAAGCAATGCTGTCTGACGATCTGAAAGGAATGAACGCATACATGAATAAAGTTGCGCTCCAGACTTTCAGTTACTTTGATACAGCGGCGAATCCATCGGAGCCGGAGCGGTTCTATCATGGTTTCGTGCTGGGGATGATGGTGGAGCTGGCGGACAGGTATGTGCTGACCTCCAACCGGGAGAGTGGATTTGGCAGATACGATGTGATGCTGGAGCCGAGACAGGACACAGGCGTATCAGATGTATTGGAACTGGATGCTGTTATCATAGAGTTCAAGGTGCAGGATATGGAGGAGGAAGAGAAGCTCTCTGATACGGTGGAAGCAGCTTTGCAGCAGATTGATAAGAAAAAATATGACACAGCACTTGTGGCGAAGGGAATTCCCCAAAATCGGATACGGAAGTATGGCTTTGCCTTCTGCGGCAAAAAGGTACTGATCGGGAGAGCAGGGGATGAGAGGCACCGTTCTTTACAAGGCGGGTGAAAGAAGCTATACTATTAGGCAGGAAATAACAGGATATATTTTCTCTGCGGCAGCAGGGCGGGAAGGCTGTATATCTTATGGCGGAATGGAACAAGGAACAGAATAGCGCAGGACAGAGAAATGCGATGCAGGATCCGGCCCGGGAACCTCACATGGATCAGCAGGGCGGCAAAGAACAGGCGGAGTATTCGCCGCCGATGCAGTCGGACTTTCTGCGGGAGACCATCAAGCAGAAACCGATTAATAAGAAGAAGCTGCTCAGAAGGACAGCGCTCACTGTGGTGATGGCGGTGGTCTTCGGTCTGGTGGCCTGTTTTACTTTTCTGGTGCTGGAGCCGGTCATCAGCAACCGTCTGTATCCGGAGGAAGAGGCCGAGGAAGTGCGGTTTCCGGAAGAGACTGTGGCGGAAGAGATGAAGCCGGAGGATATGCTGGTGGAGGAAGAGGTGGAACCGCCGCCGGAAGCGGTCCCGGTGGAGCTGGAGGACGAGCAGATCGAAGAGCTGCTGTCTCAGGTGCGGTTCGGGCTGGAAGATTACCAGATGCTCTATGAAGAGCTGGCGGCGCTGGCGAAGAAGACGGGGCGTGCCGTGGTCACCGTGACAAGCGTTGTTTCGGATGTGGACTGGTTCAATGATATCTATGAAAACGAAGTTTCCGCGTCGGGCATCATCGTGGCCAATAACGGCAAGGCCGTTTTGATCCTTGTGAGCGCCGGTGCGCTGAGTGACGCGGACAGTATTATCGTCACTTTCTGCGATCAGGCCAGAGCGGATGCGCAGCTGGTGCAGAAGGATACCACCACCGGGCTGGCGGTGCTGTCTGTTCCGCTGATGTCCATCGGAGAAGAAACGATGGACGTGATCGACATCGCGAAACTGGGCAGCTTCAACAACGCGAATCTGCCGGGGACGCCGGTAATGGCGCTGGGCAGCCCGATGGGGACGAGCGGGACGGTATGTTACGGCATCGTGACTTCCGCAGGGGGCACGATCGATCAGCCGGATTCCGCTTATAAATCCATTGTTACAGATATTTACGGCAGCCGGAATGCCACGGGTATTCTGGCCGATCTGAACGGAACGGTGATGGGAATCATTGATAATGTAAATACCAGCAACGATATGGGAAATCTGCTCACGGCCTACAGTGTGACGGAGTTGAGGCGGACGATCGAGAAGATGTCCAACGATCAGGAGCGGGCCTATCTTGGCATCCACGGCGCCGACGTGCCGGCAGCGGCCGTCGAGAAGGCGGAAATGCCGGCCGGGACTTATGTGAAAGAGATCGAGATGGATTCGCCGGCGATGCACGCGGGTATCCAGAGCGGCGATGTGATCACACAGGCCAACGAGACGGCAATCGAAAGTTACAATGACCTGTTAAACGTGCTGTACGATGCAAAACCGGAGGACGTGCTGAATGTACAGCTGATACGTCAGGGACAGGAAGTGAATGTACAGGTGACACTGGGGAGAAGATAAAGCCGGTTTGTCCTGTGCGGCATGGAAACCGGATATGCAGATGCGGCCTGTCGTACAGAGAAGAAACGGCTTTTCAAAAAATTAATATAGATCAGGACGGAGGAGATTATGAAATATATCAAGGACTTTAAAGAGAGTGACCGGGTGTTTGACATTTATCTTTGCAAGCATAAGCAGTCGGCAGTGACGAAAAACGGCAAACCCTATGAGAATGTGATCCTGCAGGATAAGACCGGTATTGTGGATGCCAAGATCTGGGATCCGAACAATGCAGGGATCGAGGATTTTGATTCTTTGGACTACATAGAAGTGTACGGGGATGTGACCAGCTTCCAGGGCGCTTTTCAGGTTAATGTAAAAAGAGTCCGCAAGTGCCGCGATGGGGAGTATGACCCGGCGGATTATCTTCCGGTGAGTAAATTTCCCATTGATGAGATGATGAAAGAGCTGCTGGCACTGATCGGCAGCATCGAGAATCCTTATCTGAAAAAACTGCTGCGGTCCTTTTTTGTGGAAGACGAGGAGTTTGTGAAGGTTTTCCGTCAGTCTTCGGCGGCTAAGACAGTACATCACGGTTTCGTGGGCGGCCTGCTGCAGCATACGCTGGCGGTGGCCAGGCTGTGCGACTATTTCTGTACCCAGTATCCTGTTTTAAAAAGGGATCTTCTGCTGACGGCGGCTATCTGCCATGACATCGGCAAGACAAAAGAGTTATCTCTTTTTCCACAGAATGATTACACGGACGACGGCCAGTTCCTGGGGCATATCGTGATCGGCAGTGAGATGATCGGGGAGAAAGTGAAGAAGATCGAAGGATTTCCGGTGCTTCTGGCCAGTGAATTGAAGCACTGCATCCTGTCCCACCACGGGGAATATGAATTTGGTTCGCCGAAGAAACCGGCAATCGTGGAGGCGGTGGCGCTGACTTTTGCGGATAATACAGATGCGAAGATGGAGACCTTCACGGAACTGCTGGAGAATGCCAAAGAGACAGGATGGCTTGGATTCAACAGACTGTTCGAGTCGAATGTGCGGGGGACGAGACTGGAGTAATTTACAGGAGCCTTTACAGTGTTTTGCGGCTGAGCGAAAGGGACGGGTGTCGATATGGAGCACGGGCAATACAGGAAAAATGACGTAGTTACATTGACGATAGAAGATATCGGCAGCGACGGAGAGGGAATCGGCAAAAGCGACGGTTATACCCTTTTCGTCAAGGATGCGGTCATCGGGGATACGGTGGAGGCGCGTATCACCAAATGTAAAAAGAATTATGGTTATGCGAGAGTAGAGAAGGTGGTAACGCCTTCTTCTTTTCGTGTGGAACCGAAATGCAGATTCCACAGACAGTGCGGCGGATGCCAGATTCAGGCCATGTGCTATGAGAGGCAGCTTGCCTATAAGGCGGATAAAGTGCGGAACAACCTGCTCCGGATCGGGGACTTTTCTGCAGAGCTTTTGGATGAGATCATGGAGCCGGTGGTGGGCATGGAGGAGCCATGGCATTACCGGAATAAGGCGCAGTTTCCGGTCGGCTATGACAGACACGGGCATCTTGTCGCCGGTTTCTATGCGGGCAGGACACATGATATCATCGCCAACACGGACTGCGCGCTGGGAGCTCCGGAGAATCGGTTGATCCTGGAGGCGGTGCTTTCCTATATGCGGGAAAACGGGGTGAGTGCCTACCGGGAAAAGGATGGAACCGGACTGGTGCGGCATGTACTGATCCGAACCGGGTTTGCGACAGGGGAGATCATGGTCTGTCTGGTGATCAACGGGAAAAAGCTGCCGGCGGAAGAAAAGCTGGTAGAAACATTGCGGGAGATCGCGCCTGCAGGAGAAGAAGCGCAATCTGTCAGGCGGATCGATCAGGGGCAACTGTATAAGGCGCAGACAGAGCGCGTGCCGGATAAACGCATAGTAAGTATTTCGGTCAGTGTCAACGAAGCGCGGACAAATGTCATTATGGGGCAGGAAATCCGGGTGCTGTGGGGAAGTGAGAGAATTACGGACAGTATCGGAATCATAGAACAGGGGTCTGTCGAAGCCGTACAGGAGCGGATAACATTTTCCATATCGCCGCTGTCGTTTTATCAGGTGAATCCCCGTCAGACCGAGAAATTGTACAGCCTGGCCGTGGAGTATGCAGGCCTGACCGGCAGAGAGACGGTCTGGGATCTGTACTGCGGAATCGGGACAATCTCGCTTTTTATGGCGAAGCGGGCGAAAAAGGTGTATGGGGTCGAAGTGGTTCCACAGGCCATCGAGGACGCGCAGGAGAATGCACGGCTCAACGGAATCGAGAACGTAGAATTTTACGTGGGTAAGGCGGAGGAAGTGCTTACGGCGTTTTATGGTAAGAGGATAAAGCAGGATGATGCTGTGGGAGAAGAGGCGGAATCGGCAGCAGCGGACACAGCGGCAGCAGCGGCCGCAGAGATGATGGCCGGAAGCGGAGCAGGGCCGGCACGGAAGACGGATGCAGAAGAGCAGCTTGCAGAAGAGAAACGGCATCCGGATGTGATCGTGGTGGATCCGCCCAGAAAAGGCTGCGATGAGCAATGCCTTGCAACCATGCTTGCCATGCGGCCGCAGAGAATCGTGTATGTGAGCTGCGATTCGGCTACCCTGGCGCGGGATCTTAAGGTGCTGTGCGGGGGCGGGTATGAGTTGAAGAAAGTGCGGGTAGTGGATCAGTTTGGGCATACGGTGCACACAGAATGTGTGGTGTGGATACAAAAGAAACATATCTAGAAATCCTTTGTTTTAGGCAGTTTTATAAACATTTTGTGTTCGTGGAAGATGAAGAGGGGAATCGGAATAAGAGGATTAAGAAGTATTTTGAGGTTTTGGCGGTGGTTGATGTGGGTGTGGGGAAAACCACATAAAATCAATGGCAATTATCAAAGTCTTACGAAAGCTATATCCAGGAGAAACAGCTAAGCTCAAAAGTTGTAAAGTGGTGCATATTTATCAAATACAATTAAGGATGAAATGAATAATACTTTGCAAAAAGTAAAACAGACGTTGAATAAAGAAAGAAGAATTTTATGAAAATATTGTTTTTTCTACTTTTGATAGAACGATTTTTAATACTAAGGGAGAATACAATTCCGATTTTGATTTCGAGGAATATTAAAATTTTGATATATAATCCGAGGAGAGTTGCATTATGAAGAAACTGATTGCAGAAGAATATAAAAGATTTGAAAACATCAAACAAATTCGTGAGGACGGTTCGGCATTTTGGAGTGCGAGAGAACTTGCGGTTGCTTTAGATTACACCCAGTGGAGAAATTTTACTGGCGTTATAAAAAGAGCAATGATTGCCTGTGAGAATAGTGGACATGATATTTTCCACGATTTTGCTGAGGTCAGCAAAATCGTGGAAGCAGGAGCAACAAACAAGCCTGTAAAGGATTATGAATTATCCAGATATGCCTGTTACTTGATTGTGCAGAATGGAGACCCACGGAAAGAAGTGATTGCATTGGGACAGACATATTTTGCAATCCAGACGTATCGTCAAGAGGTGGCGGACCATTTTAATGAGTTGAGCGAGGACAATCGAAGGCTTGTTGTGCGTGGAGATATTAAGCAATGGAATCAAATGCTTGCAGAAACAGCACATAAAGCAGGTGTTATTACAAACGAGGAATTTGCAATTTTTCAAAATGCGGGTTATATGGGATTGTATGGTGGTTTAGATGTAGATGATATTCATACAAAAAAGGGAAAATTGATGCTTGATGAGTAGGACGAGAAGGTATGCTTGGTATAGAACTACGAAAAATTGTATTCCTATACAAGTGACGAGACTGAAAAATTGTATTTACATAGTAGCTCCGACACATGTTGAGACCGTGGTGCCTTTGTCCCACAAATCACCGGATAGTGTCTCAATATGACAGAAAAATGCCTTTGGACGCATATTGCGCGATATAAGAGCGATGACCCAACGGCGATTATTCAAAACTGAAAAACACAGCTTCAAGGGCAGTAATCAGTGAAAGGGCAGTTATGGAATATAACAAAATCATACCATTAAATAATGGCACGGAATGTTGTCTGAGGAACGGGACGGAAAGTGACAGTCAGTTTGTACTGGATCATTTCAAGCTGACACATGGTGAAACAGATTATTTGCTTACATATCCAGATGAAAACACTTTTAGTGTCGCACAGGAAAGCCAGTACCTGAAAGAAAAAGCTGAGAGTGAAAGGGAGATTGAACTGCTGGCCATAGTTGATGGTGTAATTGCGGGAACGGCAGGAATCGAGGCAATCGGCACGAAATATAAGGTACGGCATCGAGCCGAATTTGGCATCAGCGTAGTGAAAAAGTATTGGGGACTTGGAATTGGTAAGGCTCTGCTGACTTCGTGTATTGAATGCGCTAAGACAGCGGGATACAGTCAGCTTGAACTTAAAGTAGTTGCTGAAAACGAAAGAGCAGTTTCTATGTATGAACGGGCTGGATTTGTCGAGTACGGAAGAAATCCCAAAGGATTTTGCTCTCGTATAGCCGGATTTCAGGAAGTCATTTCCATGAGATTGGAACTTGGGAGGTAAAGAATGAAACGAGAATTAGGAATCGCAAGGTGTGGCCTTGCCTGCTGTCTGTGTTCGGAAAATGTAAAATGCAATGGCTGTTATTCGGATAACTGTCCTGACTATGCCCACTGCGAAAACAGAAAATGTTCTATCGAAAAGGGATTTTCAGGCTGTTATGCATGTGAAATGGATTGCAAAAAAGGATTACTGAACAAAATCAAGCCATATGGTTTTACATTGTTTATAAAAAGATATGGGGTAGAGAAGCTTCTTGACTGCCTTGAGGAAAATGAAAAGAAAGGAATCCTATATCATCGCCAAGGAATTATCGGCGATTATGATGAGTTTGATGATGTGGAAATGCTGATAGAATTTATAAAGACAGGAAAGCGCTCAAATTAAAATAACATATAGACAGTCGGAAGGACAATCTATGGCAAAAGATTTATATCAGAATACCAATAAAGACGGGAAGCCAGATTTCAACAAAACAAAACGGCAAAACAAAAAAAGAACAAACTGGATCATCGGTATAGCTGCGCTTGTCTTGCTGCCTGCGGCCTGCGGGGCACCATCAGAAAAAGCGGAAGTAACGCAAAGCGTTGAAACAAAGGAAGAACCGGAAGAGTGGCAGGAAGAGCATGACAGCTGTGAGATGCAGGCGCTTGGCGGATATCTTTATGAGTATAGTCCCGCAAGTCCTTACGCCAGTGCAGAAATTACGATAAAAGATTATGAAGGGGAAAAGCTGGAAACCGAGTGGAATGCGCCGTCGGCTTTTCAGTTTGCAGGAGAGGCGGATGTGACATGGCGCTTTTACAATTCTTCTGCGGAAATGGAGACAGCGCTGGACGAGCTGGCCATGCAGAAAACCACTGGGAATTCACTTCATTTTCTATATTATACCTTTCCTATGACGGAGAACGACTACGCCCTCGATCTATACCATACGCTGCAAAGAAAATTTGACACAAAAGAACATCCTTTGTCAGCATGGAGCGCAGACGACGGGAAGCTGTTTTACTATATACAGGAAACGCTGGAAGAGGAGGACGGCTACGAGTTTTCCTGTCTGCACAGCCGTAAGTCGAAGGTCAATCTTTATATAAAGGATCGGACGGCATACGGACTTACCCTGTTGAACATGCCGGCGGAAGGGGACGACGAAACGCTGGAATATGTGTTTGCTGATGTCTTTCAGCGCTACGGCGTTCTGGGGAGCGGCTGGGGGCTGGATGAGGAAACTCTGTACTGGATCGACCATGATGAGCGGCTGACCGAGCTGAAAAATCCGAAGCGCAGCTTTCTGGAAGTCCGCGGAATTGATGAGAACTGGGAATATGCCGGAGACGAAGGGATTATGCGGTATTTTGGTCTGCTTGCGGAGGCGGATTACGAGCTGCCGCTTACGGAGAACGGCAGGATGCTTTCCCTGCACTTTTCGCTTGCGAAAGATGATGGGGAAGAAGAAATTTTCTATAGCGATTACATATACGATCTCAGGAAGGATCTCATAATTTCCGCTGCCAGTTCTCTGACGGAAAGCGAAAATGAGACTCTCACGGAGGAAGAAACATTTGCCGGAGAAGAGGATACGGAACTTCGCTACTATCTCTTGAATGGCTTTTGTATGGAAGAGCCCTACGATATGACAGTGACGGATATGGAGACCGGCGAAACGCTGCAGGAATGCAGGATATCCCTGAGCATTGAGCTGCCGGATACGATTACTTATCCAGACTTGAACGGTGACGGTTATACAGATATGCGGATTGGCGCGCCGGTTCATATGAACGGCCAAAAAGCGATGGAGGAAGAGTATACCCCGCCCACTTATCTGCTCTGGGATCCGCAGACGCAGCAGTTTGAGCGCAGGACGGAAAAAGAGGTGGAAAACAGCAGGCTTGCGGTAGCAAATGGTCTGACGGAGGAAGAACAGGAGGAAAAGACCGAGCGGGAAAGAAGGGACTCTTTTGCGGTAGTTCATGAGCTGCCGGAGTGGGATGAACCAGAAGACTATATCAAACTCACAGGCGACAGGATGCTGGAATATACAGTGCAGGAAGGCGACTGCCTCTGGCGTATCAGCGAGCGCTTCTACGGCACGGGATACGAGTGGACAAAAATCGTAAGGAGCGGGGATGCGCCGAAGGATCCGAATGATCTTCCGGCAGGTGAGACAGTATTTATGCCGGAGATTTTTTATATTCGCAAAGATCCCTATTCCAGAGGCGGTCTGTGCTCCGAAGGGAGTTTCCAAATAGAACAGCCGGCTGGGTTTGTCCATTATTTTCTGGACGGAGATGTGACTTATGCGTCCTGGAAGGAAGAGAACCAGATTCATAGTCTGCCGGTATCAAATCCTGTGGGAGAAAATCCGTTCCATGAAGCGGAGGCTTGGGAAGCGTTTCAAGCGGAAGCGATACGGTGTAGCGAAGAACTTTGCCCGGGAAAAGTATCGAACCTTACTTTTGAAAAAAGTCATATGGAGGATGGCTGTGACCTGTATGGATACTACTTTGAATATGATACAGGGGAAGAAATTCTGGAGTATGTAGATTTCTTTAAATTTGGCAAGGACAATATGGCGGAAGTGATCGGCGTGCGCGAACAGGAGCCGAACACTGTGCTGGTGAATACTGTCCGCTATATGGCGGCAAGCTTCGTTGATTACGGCGGCAAGCCGGGCATGGGCTGGGGCGATGACGTGGCCCCCAACGTAGGCGCGGATATATGGGAGTATCCTTACCTTCATAATCTTTTTGAGGCGGCGAGGGAGCAGTTTGGTACAGGCAATTAAAAAAATGGCAAGAGGAGAGCATGTGCTTATTGACCGGAATCAATGCGTTCCGGAAAGGCAGGAGGCACTGTTCACGGTATCCAGTACCTCACTGTGGGGCGCGCGGTCGATCAAGCTGAGGAACAGACAGGGACGGAGACTGATGAGGATGGTCTACAAAACGATAGTTTATATCAGGAATCCGTGATATAATTTGTTATAGATATTTTTGCTGTAAAATGATGGTGATAAATTTCTATAATAAGGTGGAAACCTACCTGCACTTCCTTAGAGTATACAGTTGATGATGTTTCAAATATCATGGTTTTGTTATGCCAAAAGAACAGCGGTCTGTTGCCACAGGGAATACTTTGATCGATAATTTAGTATGAGAATACAAAGGCTTTCTTACGGGAACATAAAGGAAGGCGAGATAAAACACAAATTCTTTTCAGCGTAGAATCAGGGAGGTGGAAAGTCGATGAGATGTATATTGATGAATAAAGACATGCCTGTAGTAGAGCTGGAGTTGGACGATGATACCGCGACAATATTAAAAGTGATGAAATCCTTCGAATTGGATTTCCTGCCTGTCGGAATAGATGTGAAAAACGGTATTCCGAACAAAAAAGAATTAAACGAATGGTGGCTTGGAAGAAGTATTCCTGCAAGCCGATTGGGACTTAGAACTGCATTGGAGCAATTGGGGGTTCAGTATCCGGAGCAGTTATTGCTAAAATGTTATGGGCTGAGTCTGTCTGATCAGTACTGGATGAAATCTGTAAATAGTGAAGTGGAATGGAAGCATATCAATTTCTTTGAAAATGATTTTTCGGATGATGTAGGTAATATTCTGTTTGGTGAGCTGGCAGCACAGAGAATTGATTTGATGTCTCCCTGTAATACTTCAGATGGATGGCTGAAAAAAAAGTGGAAAATTATAGGTTCGAAAAGATGTTTAGTGAAGTCCGGAAGTAATCCTTATATGCAGGAGCCAATTAATGAAGCATTTGGAACGAGGCTCCATCGAAGGCTTGGTTGTAAAAATTATGTGCCTTACGAAGTGATTTGGGAAAATGGTGTTCCCTATTGTGTATGCGAAAATTTTATCAATGTTGATACGGAATTGGTAAGTGCAGTAAGTATCAATCGCAGCATGAAAAGGAGCAGTCAGTTTTCTTCTTACGAACATTTTTTGAAGGCCTGTGACCGGCTTGGCATTCCGGGGATGAAAAAATTTATTGATTATATGCTGGTATTTGATTATTTATTGGCGAACACGGACCGGCACTTTGGGAATTTTGGAGCAATACGAAATGTAAAAACCCTGGAATGGACAGGTCCGGCTCCGGTATTTGACAGCGGAACAAGCCTCTGGCATGATAGACTTACAAGAGTGATCAATCCGTTAGAGGAAATAGAAACAAAGCCGTTTTATACGAATGTTTCAAGACAAATGAAATTGGTTTCGGATTTTAGCTGGATTCCGTTTGAAGAATTAAAATATTTAAAAGATGATATAAGGGAAATTTTTGTGCCGACAAAATTTATTGATGAGGAACGTATAGAGGTGTTGCTGAATGCTGTAACCGGCAGAGTGGAAGAATTGCAGGATATGGCGATGAGACAGAAAAAGCAATATACTTTAGGGGGTTTGTAACAGTGAGCATAATCCGAATGTAAGAACAGGTACTCGGGGGATATTAAAGCAACGGCAGCAGACCGTAAATTCTTCGGACTGCTGCCGCAATATCTTTCTTAAAGGGAATATCCCGCCTTGCGAAAACGTTGTATCACATAAGCCAGACTTTCCAGATATTCCGCGTCGCTTTCCAGATGTTCGATGATTACCGGCATGTCCGGATCCAGATGCTCGATCAGCTGCGCGTATTTCTCCAGATGTAAGTCGCCTTTCTCGCAGGCTGTCTCCTGCAGCTGCAGGGTAAATGCCTGTGAAAGATGAACATTTTTCAGATGACAGCTTTTAATGTGGGTCCCCAGTTTGGTAAAGCATTCTTCCATGAATTCCTCGTGGAAGAAATACCTTTGGGCGGATGTGATCCAGTTGAATACGTCCATATGAACGGCAAAGCGTTCCCGGTTAACGTCCCGGATCAATCTGAGATATTCATCCGGCCCCATGGGATACATCCAGGGCATGGGTTCTATGGTGTAGAAGGTGTTTTGGGGATTTACATCGTCGATGATTTCCTGAATGCTCCGGATCATATCCTGCCACGTGTCTTCGGTCATATTTTCCCGATAGGGTCCATCCCACCGGGAACCTTTGGAGCCGGAAACGTTGACGCAGCACCGTGCATGGAGTCGGTCGGCAAGGCGCAGCTGCTCTTTGCAGCGAAGCAGGGCGGCCGCTTTTGTTTCCGGGTCAGGGGAAATGGGATTGCACCAGGCGCCCACTTCCGCGATCACAAGATCATGCGCCTGCGCTGCCCTGGCATATCTGTCCAGGAGGGCGGGATCGCAGGTGTAGTCTGCGGGAAAGTTTACGGCACGGCATCCGAGTGCGGACAGGCGGCCGGCCCATTCTTCCGGGGTCTGATGTGAGAGAGAACTTGATAGTCCTAATCGCATAGATAATCTCCTTCTTTGCAGGTTTGTCATATATTTTGGGTGTCAAAGTTTTCGCTGTTATTTGAAGCAGGACAGCGCTGAAATACGCTGCCCTGCTTTCTCGTTTTTATACCATACTGACTATTTATCGCTTTCCAGAAGCTCAACGATGCATTTCAGGTCTTTATATGCGTTCATATACACATATCTGCCGGACGCATCGCCATACTCACCCTTCTGCTCCAATGTCATGCCGAAATCTTCACATCTCTTTACGGCCTCAGGCATCTTCATTCCCTGAATATTGAAAGCAACGTGATGGATTCCCTCGCCGTGCTCATTCAGGTAGTTTCTCCAGGTGGAAGATGCTTCGTTGGGCTGGATCAGCTCTAACTGCAGGCCCGGTCCCACATCAAAGAAAGCAAGATAGCTGTTTGCTTCCGGCGCCGGTGCTCCCATAAACTGAGTCTGCATGATCTCATATTCTCCGCACAGATTTGCTTCCGGTTCTTCTACACCGAGAAACTCCGCCCATTTTTTCTTGGTTGCCTGGATATCCTTTACGATAAATCCTACCTGGCATACTAAATTTGTTCCTACTACTCCGTTCATATTCTTTTCCTCTCTTTCGTTAATATAAAAATTGCTTCGCTTATTCGAGTCTGCCAAAGGCAAATCTCGTAAACGAGCTATGCTCGTTTCTTATATTTCTCCCGGTGCCATGCCCATATGCAGCGCATCAGGGATGACACAGGTAGTTTTCATGTTATAGATTTCGTGACTTTCGGCAGATCTCATCATACCGGTAATCGCCTCGATCACATGGCAGGCGAGAGCGCCGCATGCTCTGGGCGGACGGCCTTCCCGGATGGCAGCAGCCAGATCCAGGATACCTGCTCCCCTCGTATATTCCCCGATGTTCGGGAAAAGCTCCGGTACTTCTGCACTGACATGCAGCTTCGCCTTTGCTTCCTCACTGTCACAGTAGAGGGTATCCAGCGTTCTTTCCTTCCGGTAAACTTTCGGCCGCCCGCCGGACATATTGGGATCAGGCACTTCCAATGTACCCTCTGTGCCGTAGATCTCCAGCATGGGCAGATTGGAATGCCAGATATCGAAACTGAAATTCATGCTTATAATCACACCGCTCTCCAGCTGCGCCATGCCGGAATAATGGGTAGGCGTTTCCACCGGTACAGTTGTACCCTTGTAAGGGCCGGTATAGACTCTGCGGTTGGAAAAGCCGGTCCCGGAAAAGGCACATACACTTTTGAGGGGGCCCAGTAAAGTGGTCAGAGCCGTGAAATAGTATGGACCCATATCATACAGCGGTCCGGCGCCTTCCTTATAGAAATTGGCCGGGGCAGGATGCCATGTTTCCACACCGCCGGACATCATATTGGCTGTTGCGTACAGCGGTTTGCCGATCCAGCCGTCCCGCAGGAGTTTGTTACAGGTCTGCAGAGAAGATCCCATAAAGGTGTCCGGGGCGCTGCCGACGGCCAGTCCCTTTTCACGGGCCAGCTGTAGGATCTCCTCCGCATCTTCCACTGTCAGCGCAAAAGGCTTTTCGCAGAAAAGATGCCTGCCCGCGAGAAGAATCTTTCTGTTGATCTCCGTGTGGAACTGCGGCGGGGTGAGATTGACTACGATCTCGATTTCGTCCATGGAGAGTAATTCGTCTACGGAACAGCCTGTCGGGATATGATATTTGGCAGCGTGCTGTGCCGTCAGTTTGGTGTCAACGTCCGCACAGGCGCAGATGTACAGCTTATCATAGAATCTCTGGATATCCCGGATATATGTATTGCTGATCACGCCGCAGCCTATGATTCCGATCTTTGTTTGTTCCATTTTATTTGCTCCTTCCTGATTTGTAAATACGGCAGCTGCTTTCAACAGGCCGTCCGCCTGGCTTATAGTCTTTTAATAAGGCATCGGCTCCCCTTTGTAATTAATGAAGGGAACATCCATGGGTGGAATGTATGTTTTCCGTTCCAGAATATCGAAGAGGCCTTCGGCGGATTCCCGTGGATGGATCTGAGCGTTTTCTTTGCCCATTATGGTGTCCAGGCGTCCCGGATGTACCATGTAGATTCGGATGTTTTTGTCTGCTTTCTCCGCTGTCAGATAGTTGCGGATCTTCTGGGTGTACATATTGGCTCCATGCTTGGAGACCGAGTAGGCCAGATAGTTATAGCCTTCAGGACTCAGGTGTCCCGCTTCCGAGGTGATATTCATGATACAGGGATCCGTTGACGCATAGAGCAGACGGATGAAATATTTCAGTACGATGGCCGTGCCTGTAATGTTTACATCCAGTGTTTCACGGAATCTGTCCACATCCAGGTCCGCAATGGCATCTCCCGGCATGACCATTTTCTCAAAAAGCACACCGGCGTTGTTGAACAGGAAATCCAGGCAACCATATTGTCGCTTGACTTCTTCGGCCGCCTGTGCCGCCTGTGTTTCATTTACCACATCAAGCGGCATGATTCTGATTCGCTCACCATACTGTTCCAGCAGCAGGTAGAGATCTGCGGCGGATACAGGATCCGTCTTTCGACAGGATGCCAGCATTGTGTATCCTCTTTGCAGTCCCTCCTTTACAAGCTCGTAGCCAAGGCCTCTGTTAGCTCCTGTTACAAAACCGATCATAGCAAATTTCCTCCTTTCGTGGATTGCGCGTATCCGGGCAGTAATCAATAATCGGATTCTCCAAAACGGAAAACCTTAAACAGTACAAGAATGATTGCCAGAGCAATCAACAGCAGCACCCATGCCATAGCGGAAGCATATCCCATCTTGAAATAGGAAAATGCGTTCTGGTACAGATACAGGGAGTAGAACATAGTCTGGTTGTCCGGCCCGCCGTTGGTCATGATGTAAGGTTCTGCGAACCACTGGAACACACCGATGATCAGCGTTACCATGTTGTAGAGCAGGGTAGAACGCAGAAGCGGTATGGTCACGGAAATTGTCTGTCTGATAAAACCTGCACCGTCCAGGGCGGCGGATTCGTAAAGGCTGTTCGGTATATCCTGCAGGCCGGCCAGATAGATGATAATGGCGTTTCCGCACGTCCAGATCATCATCAGGATCAGCGCCGGCTTCGACCAGAACATGCTGGAGAGCCAGCCGGGGCCTTTAATGCCGATATAGCCAAGAAGCTTATTGACGATACCGGTGTCAGGCTGCATCACCCAGATCCACAACAGGCAGGCTACCACAGTGGGTACCAGCGTCGGGATGAAGAAGACGATCCGGAACGGTCCGGTGTAGTGAAGCTTCTTATTGTTCAGCATGATCGACACTGTTACAGCGATAAAGGTGGTAATGGGGACACCGAGGATCACCATATAGAATGTGTTGCTCATGGCTTTCAGGAAAGTTTTATCCTGGAATAATGTTCTGTAATTGTCAAACCCTGTAAATACGGGATCTTTGATCACCTGGTACTCACACAGAGAGTAGTACAGCGAAGAGCAGATCGGGTACAGTGTAAATATCAGAAATCCAATGACCCAGGGTGAAATAAACAGCAGTCCGTGGATGGTTTCCTTTTGCCGGATATTCATCTTATTTTTTTTAGTCTGCTTATCTGTTGCGTAATTCATTCGTTCCACCCTCCTATCCTTTGATTCCTGACATGGCAATACCTTGAATGAAGTATTTCTGCATGACGAAGAATATGAGCAGCACCGGCAGGATCATAACCGTGCCCAGAGCCAGAAGTACGCTCCAGTTGGGATCCAGATTGGACTTCAGCATGGAAGCTGCCAGCGACAGCGTGTACAGTTCGTCTCTTCCCAGAAAGACCAGTGGTCCCAGGAAGTCATTCCATGAACGGATGAATGCGAAAAGCGCTACGGTTGTCAGAGCGGGCTTCGCCATGGGAAGTATCAGTCGGGAAAAGATGGTAAATTCACTTGCACCGTCAATTCTTGCCGCTTCGGAGATATCCTGTGGAATTCCCGTAAAGAACTGCCGCAGCAGGAAAATAAAAAAGGGATTTCCGAAAAAGCAGGGTACGATAAGCGGCAGAAAGGTACCGATCCACTTTATTTTTGTAAACATAAGGAACAGCGGAACCAATGTTACCTGATAAGGGAGGATCATGGTGATCAACACAAGAATAAATACTTTATCCCGTCCCGGCCACCGCAGCCTTGAAAATCCGTAGGCCACCAGTGAACAGGAGAGCAGGGAGCCAACGATGTTAAACACTACGATGATCATTGTATTTTTCAGGTAACGCATAAAGGGAATGGACTGAAACATATTGCTGAAGTTGTCCAGGATGAATTTATCCGGCAGCCATTTGAAGGGTACGCGGAACAACTCACTCTCAGCCTTGAACGCCCCCATAAAAAGGTAAAATACAGGGAGAACGAACAAAATAGCCAAAACGGTTAAAATAACATAGAGAATGACTGCTTCGAGGTTGGGAAGTTTTCTTCTCTTTGCAGAGGCTTGTGTGGACTTCATGGGAATCTCCTTTCCTGATGTATGCCGGAGAAGCCCCGAACCGGGGCTTCTCGACATAATATCAACGAAATTCAGGGTAGATACCTGTTAGTTGTTCTTATCAAGTTCCGCCTGGTATTTATCTTGCAGTTTCTGCAGTTCACCGACGATATCCGTGGTATTTCCGTAGATAACGCTCTCGCGGAAGGTAACCATTGCCTTTGCCAGTTCCGTGGAAACGGAACACAGTGCCGGAATACCATTATCGGGCGAATTAGCCAGTTCTCTCTCCAGCGCATAGATTTCATCGCCGTTCTTGGTCAGGCTTACATTATCAAATTCCGCATCACTGGTGGGGATACTTCTCCACTCGGCAAAGTTGTCTTCATTGACTGCGCCGGACATACAGAATTTAATGAATAATGTTGCTAATTCCGGATTCCTGGAACCCTGCGGAATTGCGAAAACATTGGTGGCGAAAGTGGTGCTGTTGGAACGTCCTCCTTCCGGAGCGGGGATTGCACACACTTTATAGTTCACATCAGGAGCGTAGGTTCTCAGTGCTCCCGTAAACCAGTTACCAGTGATGGTCATGGCAACTTTGCCGGTCATAAAGGCGTGGTCGGGTGAAAACATGCCGCCCAGGCCGGAAGTAAAGGAAGAAATACGCTCAGGATCATATTTCTCACCATAACTCTGGAACCACTCCATGCAGGCAACCATTTCCGGAGACGTCAGGTTCAGGGTATTGGTGGAAGCGTCGTACACATCTGCACCGAAGAAGAAAGGCAGTGTGAAGGCGTCTGTCTGCAGGTCAAGCCAGGGGATCAGACCGAATCTCGCATAAGATCCGTCGTCGTTCTGGATGGTCAGAGCTTCTGCCCATGCGTCCAGCTCGTCCAGCGTGGTGGGCGGAGTTTCCGGATCCAGGCCGGCCTCGGTAACCATATCCGGGTTGTAGTAGAGCAGCATAACGTTGGTATCCTGCGGGATCAGGTAAGGCTCGTCTTTATAATAGATAACGTCTTTACAGCCGGGGAAGAAGTTATCTACATTCAGGTCAACTTTATCCAGATAGGGCTGTAACATTTCGAAACTGCCGTTTGCCGCGTAGGAATAGGCAGCGGTTGCGTTATCGCAGATGATCAGGTCGGGAGCCTGTCTTCCGGCGATGGCGGACAGAAGTTTGCCGTTGCTGACACCGGCTCCGTCCGGAACGAACTGCACGTTGCATTTAATGCCTTTGTCTGCGTATAATTCGTTGAAAGCGTCCACACGGCTCTGCTCCCAGACGGCGGAATCGCCCGTAAAAGCAGACCAGTAGGAGAATTCACCGGTCAGATCGGTATCTTCGATCTCAAGACCGTTGGCCAGAAGCTCATCTATGTTCATTTTTACTTTTTCCTGCGCCTGTTTATCTTTTTCTGAAAGTTCAGGAGCCACCTCCGCTTCTGTTGTGGTGCTTTCCTGCACCGCTTCGGTCTGGGTATCGCCGGATGTGCTTCCCGAACTGTCTGCAGCGGAGTCGCCGCATCCTGCCAGTAAACCTGTAACCATACATGCCGCCATGATAGCTGCTGTTAATTTTCTCTTCATAAGATTACTCCTTTCTGGAATCCTGTTTTTGCTTACGGTTCGTATTTCACCTGTACAAAAGTTGCTAATTTCTCTTTGCTGTCAAATACTGTGTAGTTTCCGCCCTCATATTCTCCGTAGTGACGGACGGGCATGTCATTCTCTTCGAAATATTTGACTGCTGCTTCTCGGTCATCGGTCATGAATGCAATGTGGTGGATGCCGTCGCCGTTTTTCTCCAGGAAATCTTTCCAGGAGCTTGGCTCATCATCCGGTTCCGTGATCTCCAGCACAACCTGTCCCAGATCAAAAACCGCCAGTCTGGCTCTCGTCCTGCTTGCTTCTCCCTTAAAAGTTGTATGTGCGATTGCTTCTTCCGGGACACGGAATGCTTCCGGCTTCGGAACGCCGAATAATTTTGCATATTCCTCTACTGTTTTATCCAGATCCTTTACCACCAGAGCAATCTGACAAATATTTTTTCCGTTGATAACACCCATTGTTCTTTCCTCCCATCGTATTTCCGATGCGCGCTTCGGTCTTGGTATCTTCACTATATCATTTGAAATGTGCACAATTCTATTCATAAATTGCGCCAAAAATATAGAAAGTTGCTCTATAATATGGTGTAACAATATACCAAATTTATACAGTTAGTATATTTGTACAATAAATAAAGCATAAAATTATGCGAATAGTATATATAACTAGAGCAATAATTAATATATAATGCAGATAATATAACGTTCCTTGTTGAATCCTACGTAGTATAAGAGCAGCCGGACAGATATTCTGAGGAGATATTTACTTGGAGTTCAGGATCCGGCAATGGCATCTGAGACTGTTGCCGGAGTGGTATATACGAGAGATTGGGATAAATATATGTAATATGAGGAGGCCTTCTGTTTATGATCAAATCAGATTTGTCGGAGCCGTTACTGTTTGACCATTCGATGTCGCTGAATGTTTCATATGGACATTATTATTATACTTTTCCGAATCACTGGCATAATTTCATGGAGATCATAGTGCCGCTTAACGATGAATATATGCTGAGTCTGGGCACGGAGACATGGGAAATGAACCGTGATCAGATTGCGCTTGTTGCGCCCAGGACACTGCACTCTATTGTTCAGAAAACAGATCAGCCCAATCTGATTCTTCAATTTTCCAATATATTTTTGCCGCGGCTTTATGATTTTGCGGCCAATAAACAGCTTTTTCTCTCTGATCCAATTCTGGATATCCATGACGGTGTTGCATTTGAAGAGAATCCGCTGGAGCTTTTACTGCGGATCAAGGATATTTACTATGGAAGAGAAGCGTTTCGGGAGTTGCGGATGTATGAACTGCTGCTGCGGTTCTTTATCGTGGTAGGCAAACACAATACTTTGCGGCAGAGTGAGATTTCCGCATTGAAGACACCGCAGCAGAAAGCTTATGACCAGAAGTTCGAAGCTATATCGAAATTTCTCCGGGAGCGTTATATGAGTGATGTCTCTATGGAAGATACGGCAGCTTTTGCGGGATTCAGCAAATATCATTTTTCCCGACTTTTTAGGGAATATTATCAGATGTCCTTTCCTGAATATGTGACTTCCCTGCGTATTGCGAAAGCAACAGAGCTTTTGGAGAACCCGGCGGTGTCCATCATGGATGTTGCACTGCAGTCCGGATTTTCCAGTATCGCGTCCTTTAACCGGGCTTTTAAGAGACAGAATCAGTGTACGCCTTCGCAGTTTCGAAAAATGTTCGACCAGTCCAATATTTCCTGAGGCGGGGCGGAAAAGAAAGAGCGAATGAAATAGCGTGTGGTTTAGAAGGCGGTAGTTTATATCATGGAGCTGTGATATAATCCATTGTATACAGTTCAAATTTTTCCCGGATGAAACGGAAAAGGAGACGACGCCATGACCTCCAATTTTGACTTCTTAAAAAATGATTTTCCCGTTCTTGCAAATTTCGGTTATTTGGCGGAACAATATTGCTATTCTGACGCCAATTCCTGTTTGATGAAGTTAGGGATGATTGGCGAAACCATTGTCAACTTGATCTTTACATATGATAAGATCCCATTGCCTAATAACAATACAGCTGTTGCCAGAATTGATGTTCTTCTACGCGATGGTTTTATTGACAGAGGGTTATGTGATATTCTTCATGCCCTCCGCAAGATCAGAAATAAAGCTGCACATGAAAATTATGCTTCTGTTAATGAAGGAAAAGTATTATTGCAGATGGCATACAGCCTGTGCGAATGGTTTATGCAGACTTATGGTGACTGGAATTACCTGCATCATGATTTTGTTATGCCAGAAGAACAGCAGTCTGTTGCGGCGGTCAATAAGACGGAGGAAGAGCGGGAGGAAGCCCTGGTAAGACAGGCGGAAGATGCTGCACAGGCAGCACCTTTGATGCCGGCAGAAGAAAGAAAGAAAAAAGCAATCCAGGTGGCGGGCAATCGGCAGAAATCGGAAGCGGAGACCAGGTACTTAATTGACGAGCAGCTTCGGAAAGTGGGATGGGAAGCAGATACGGAAAATCTGCGCTATGCCAAAGGCGCCCGCCCGGCGAGAGGGCATTGTATGGCGATCGCAGAGTGGCCTACGGATTCTGAGGCCGGCAATAAGGGGTTTGCCGACTATGCCCTGTTTATCGATATGCAAATGGTTGGTATCATCGAAGCGAAGGCGATTCACAAGGATATTCCTTCGGTCATTGATTATCAGGGCAAGGATTATCCTAAAAATATCCGTTCCGGGGATGCAGAATACATTATCGATACTTGGGGAGAATATAAGGTTCCGTTTACTTTTGCAACGAACGGAAGACCCTATCTGGAGCAGTTACAGACAAAGTCCGGCATATGGTTTTTAGATTTGCGCAAGCCATTCAATGCACCGAAAGCATTGCACGGCTGGATCAGTCCCACAGGCATTCAGGAACTTCTTGAAAAAGACATACAGGCAGGCAATCAAAATTTAAAATCCCTGCCCTTTGATTTATTGCGCGATCAGGATGGACTGAATCTGCGGGAATATCAGTTAAGGGCAATTCAAGCCGCAGAAAACGCGGTGATTGAGGGCAGGCAGAAAATTCTGCTGGCCATGGCTACCGGCACAGGTAAAACCAGAACCGTATTGGGCATGATATATCGTTTTCTGAAAACAGGACGATTTCGGCGGGTTTTGTTTTTGGTAGACCGCACTGCGCTTGGTGAGCAGGCGACGGATGTTTTTAAAGAAGTAAAACTGGAAGATTTGATGACGCTTGATGATATATACAGTATCAAAGGGCTGGAAGATAAAAGTATTGAAAAAGAGACCCGTATTCAGGTGGCTACGGTGCAGGGAATGGTAAAGAGGGTTCTTTATCATGACGGGGAATCCATGCCTGCCGTTACCGATTATGATCTGATCATCGTAGATGAGGCACATAGAGGATATATTCTCGACCGGGATATGGGTACGGAAGAATTGCTGTACCGGGATCAGGTTGAGTATCAAAGCAAATATCGGGCGGTCATTGATTATTTCGATGCGGTTAAGATCGGATTGACGGCGACACCTGCCTTACAGACAACAGAAATTTTCGGAGAACCGGTATTTAAATATACTTATCGTGAGGCGGTGATTGAGGGATATTTGGTGGATCACGATGCACCTCATGAGTTGACCACTAAGTTGAGCAGTGAAGGGATTCATTATAAGAGCGGCGACTCTATCATGATCTATGATCCGGTGACAGGGGAACTTACAAACAGTGAACTGTTGGATGATGAACTCGACTTTGACCTGGAGAATTTCAACAGGCAGGTCATTACGGAAAATTTTAATCGTGCAGTGCTGACTGAAATTGCCCGTGATATTGATCCGGAAGCGCCGGAAGAACAAGGGAAAACCCTGATTTACGCAGTCAATGATGACCATGCGGATTTGATTGTGAAGATTTTAAAGGAGATTTATTCGCAAACCGGGGTTGACAATGATGCTATTATGAAGATAACCGGAAAAGCGGGTGGAGGAGATAAAAAGAAAATCCTGGAGGCCGTCAAGCGTTTTAAAAATGAGCGCTATCCTAGTATTGTCGTTACCGTGGATCTTTTGACCACCGGTATTGATGTGCCGGAGATTACTACCCTTGTATTCCTGCGCCGCATTAAGTCGCGGATTTTGTTTGAACAGATGTTGGGGCGGGCTACACGCCTTTGTCCTAAGATCAAAAAGACTCATTTTGAGATTTATGATCCGGTTGGTGTGTATGACGCGCTGGAAAGTGTCAGCACTATGAAACCGGTAGTTGTCAATCCGTCTACAACCTTTGACCAGCTTTTAGACGGGCTGGAAGTATTAGTAGACGAAAAGCAGCTGCAAAGTCAGATAGATCAGATTGTCGCAAAACTTCAACGGAAGAAGCGAAATATGGACAAGGAATCTATGGAACATTTTAAGGATATGACAGGTGGACTTGATCCGACACAACTGATTGTGGAGATTGAGAAACAGTCGCCTTGTGATGCCAGAAATCGCCTGCTTACCTATCGGGATCTGTTCCGGATGGTTCAACAATCCAGAAATACTCTCGGAAGAACTGTTGTTGTTTCGGATGCGGAGGACGAGCTGCTTTCTCATGAGAGGGGCTATGGAAAAGGCAGTCGCCCGGAAGATTATCTTGATGCGTTTGCTGAGTTCGTCCGGAAAAACCGGAATGAGATTGCGGCGCTTAATATAATTTGCACCTGCCCGAGAGAACTGACCAGAGAGAGTTTGAAAGGACTCAGGCTCACACTGGACAGAGAAGGCTTTACGGTGCAACAGTTGAATACCGCATTGTCTGAGTTGACTAATGAAGAAATGGCCGCAGATATCATCAGTCTGATTCGCCGCTATGCCATAGGTTCGGCGCTGGTCAGTCATGAAGCGAGAATCCGCAGAGCGGTGGATAAATTGAAAAAGGCGCACAGTTTTTCCAAACAGGAATTGAGTTGGATCGGGCGTATGGAAAAATATCTTCTGGAAGAATCGGTGCTGAATGTGCGGGTATTTGATGAGGACAGCCGCTTTAAGGCGCAGGGCGGTTTTACGAAGATTAATAAAGTATTTCTAAATCAGTTGGAAAGCATTGTGTTGGAACTTAATGAGTATTTGTACGATGATGGAGGAAAAACGGCTTAATGACTACGCAGGAAATTGTGTCCAAGCTCTGGAATCTCTGTAATGTTTTGCGGGATGACGGAATTACCTATCACCAGTATGTGACGGAATTGACTTACATTTTGTTTTTGAAAATGGCAAAAGAAACAGAAGCGGAAAGCAAGTTTGCCGCAGGGATTACCTTGATGGAGGGGGATCATCTGACACCCGAACAGGAAGCGTTAAACAACGAGAAAAAGATGATTCAGGCCTATAGCTGGAATGTGTTGATCAGTAAATCCGGACTGGAGCTTTACAGATACTATAAAGACTTGCTGCGCTTGTTCGGTACACATTGTATTGGCAGAGTGCGCGAGATTTATCAAGGCTCCATGACGAACATTGAAGAGCCGAAAAATCTGGAAAAAATAATCACGACAATCAATGAACTGGATTGGTTTTCCGCCCGGGAAGAAGGGCTTGGAAACTTGTATGAAGGTTTGTTGGAAAAGAATGCAAATGAAAAGAAATCCGGTGCCGGACAGTATTTTACCCCGCGGGTATTGATTGATGTGATGACAAGACTGATGAAACCCCAGCCTGGTGAACGCTGCAATGATCCGGCCTGTGGTACATTCGGATTTATGATTGCCGCAAGTCAATATGTGAGAAAACATACGGACGAACTTTATGATTTGGATGCAGATACGGCCAGGTTTGAGCGGGAAGAAGCTTTCACGGGTTGTGAACTGGTACACGATACCCACCGTCTGGCGCTGATGAATGCCATGCTTCATAATATTGACGGTCAGATTATTCTGGGGGATACCCTTTCCAATATTGGGAAGAATATGAATAACTATCATTTGGTATTGACGAATCCGCCCTTTGGAACCAAGAAGGGCGGTGAGCGTGCTACCCGTGACGACTTTATTCATACTACCAGCAATAAGCAGCTGAATTTCCTGCAGCACATCTACCGCAGTCTGGTAACGGACGGTACTGGACGCGCGGCAGTGGTATTACCGGACAATGTGCTGTTTGCAGATGGAGACGGAGAGAAGATTCGGTGTGATTTGATGGACAAATGTAATTTACATACTATATTGCGTCTGCCTACCGGCATTTTCTATGCGCAGGGAGTCAAGACGAATGTGTTTTTCTTTAGCCGGGGAAAGACAGATAAAGGAAATACCAAAGAGGTCTGGTTCTATGATCTTCGCACGAATATGCCCGGTTTTGGCAAGACGACGCCGTTAAAAACGGAGCACTTTGCGGATTTTGAGAAGGCATACGAGGCCGGAGACCGCCACGCTGTGCAGGATGAAAGATGGAGTGTATTTACCAGAGAGCAGATTGCTGAAAAAGGCAATAGTCTTGATCTGGGGCTGATTCGTGACGATTCGGTGCTGGATTATAATGATCTGCCGGACCCGGCGAATAGTGCAGAAGAAGCCGCCGTTAATCTGGAAGAAGCGGTTGACCTGCTTATGAGCGTGGTGAAAGAACTGCGGGCGCTGGAGGTACGGGACTGATGGCAAAAGGAAAGAAAAAGGAAGTTCTGACGCTGGAAGAACGCCTGCAGGCGGCGCTGGTGCCGGAGAGTGAGCAGCCGTATCAGGTGCCGGGGAATTGGTGTTGGGTAAAATTAAATAGTATTTGTGAATTAGAGCGTGGAATTACGTTTCCGGCTTCAGCTAAAGAAAGTGAACTTACGAGTAGCAATATTCCGTGTTTAAGAACTGCAAATATTCAGGATAAACTTGAAATAGAAGATCTTATTTTTGTCGATAAAAATTACATGAAGGGAGACATTTCCAAATTAATTCGTAGAGACGACATTATTATGTCATCTGCGAATTCCAGAGAACTTGTTGGAAAAACATCATATATTTATAATGTTCCTTATCCTATGACTTTTGGAGGATTTCTATTAACAATTCGGCCCCAAAATATTTTAAGTAAGTATGTGTTTTATTTTTTGCGTTTGGAGTTTGTTTCGGGTCATTTTATGGGTGAATCGACACAAACAACTAATATAGCAAATATCAATACTGCGAAATTGGGTAATTGTTTTATCCCTTTACCGTCATTCCATGAACAGCAGCGCGTTGTCGAGCGAATTGAAAGTCTATTTGCCAAGTTGGATGAAGCCAGGCAAAAGGTGCAGGATGTATTGGACAGTTTTGAATCCCGTAGAGCTGCTATACTTCACAAAGCTTTTAGCGGTGAGTTAACTGCTCAGTGGAGAAAAGAACATGGAGTGGGGATGGAAGAATGGATTGATACTGTACTTTCAAAGGTTGTGACTGGTTTTAAGTATGGCACATCCGAAAAGAGTGATTATAGTTATGCGGGAATGCCTGTTTTTAGGATTCCCAATATAACTGAGAATGGGTTGAGCTTTGAGGATATGAAGTTCTTACCTCATTATGATGTTAAAGAAGAAAGTCAAATCCATGAAAATGATATATTAATAATTCGTTCAAATGGGAGTCGTGATTTAGTTGGGAAAAGTGTTCTTGTTCCTAAATTGGATGTATCCTATGCATATGCCTCTTTTTTAATTAAAATCAAGCCGTCTGCGGCAATCGTTCCAGATTTTTTAGTGTTGTATTTGAATTCTACAGGGGCAAGAGTGCAAATGTTTAAAAAAGCAAAATCATCTGTTGGAATCAATAATATTAATGCCAAAGAGCTAGGTGGAATTGCGTTAAAAATACCATCGATTCAAGAACAGAGCAAAGTAGTTCATGTTCTAGATGATCTCTTTGCTAAAGAACGGCAAGTTAAAGAAGCATCCGAAACAGTCCTAGAACAGATTGACCTTATCAAAAAATCCATCCTCGCCCGAGCTTTTCGCGGTGAGCTGGGAACGAATGATCCGGCCGAGGAGAGCGCTCTGGAACTCATAAAGCAAACTCTTTCGGAAACAATAGCTAATAATGGTAAATGATAATTAATGGAAAACAGCCAATTATTGAAATTATACTGGCTGATGCAGAGCATATTCTATCAAGACATATCAGTGGGTATTTATTGCAAAGCAGAGTAAAAATGTAAAAATGCAGATTTGAGGAGAAAAGAGAATGCTGGTAGATGAAATTAAGTTTGGAGAATCTGTCAATATTGAATTTAAACGTGAAGTGCCTCAAAAGAGCGAAAAATATATAAAAAGCGTCATTGCATTTGCAAACACTGCAGGCGGGAAGATTGTCATTGGCATTGACGATGAAACACATGAGATCGTAGGTGTCGATAAAGATGGAGTTTTTAAGATTATAGACAATATTACAAATACTATCTCCGATATGTGTCGTCCGCAGATTTTTCCGAATATTGGAGTAAACACCATTGATGGAAAAAGCGTAATTGTCATTAATATATATCCGGGGGCGAACCGGCCATATTATATCAAGTCACTTGGAAAAGAGACAGGCACTTACATCAGAGTATCGGGAACATCCAGACCCGCTGATGAAGCGGTCTTAAAAGATCTGGAATTGCAGGGGACTCATCGCTCCTTTGATGAGATGGTGTGCGTAGAGCATAAATATGATGCCGGCAAAGCAGAACAGCTGTGTGGAGCAATAAAAAGATATATGGTAGAAGCGGCCAAATCGAATAGTGAAAAAGAGAAGATAAAAGATGTTACAATACAGAATTTGATTAATTGGGGTGTAGTTAGAAATATGGATGGGACATTGCTGCCAACGAATGCGTTTGTTCTGTTGACTGATAATGTATTTCCTTTTGCTAAAATTCAGTGTGCTTTGTTTAAAGGAACGGAGAGGGTTGTCTTTATTGATAAAAGAGATTTCGAGGGACCGCTTTATGAGCAGATTGAAGAGGCCTATGATTTTGTATTGAAACATATTAATCTGGGAGCTGAAATAAAGGACCTTGTCAGAAATGAAGCCTATGAATTGCCGACGGAAGCAATCAGAGAGGCGATTGTGAATGCTGTGACACACAGGAATTTTTTAGACAGAGCGTGTGTACAGGTTGCAGTATATGATGACAGAGTAGAGGTAACATCTCCGGGGATGCTTTACGGAGGTCTGACGATAGAACAGATTAAGGAAGGTGGTTCTAAGATTCGCAATCGGTGTATTGCGGAAGTATTCAGCAGGATGAAGATTATCGAAAGCTGGGGAACCGGCATTAAGAGAATGTATAGTTCCTGTAAGGAATACGGGATCAGGGAACCGGAATTACTGGAGATTGGGGACAGTTTCAGGGTAAATTTATACAGACCTTCTTACAGTGGTAATGAGGCTCAAAGTTCGCCAAAAAGTTCGCCAAAAAGTTCGCCAAAAAGTTCGCCAAAAAGTTCGCCAAACGGTTTGAATGCAACGCAGCAAAAAATAATGCAGATGATCCGGAAGAATTCGAGAATAACACAAGCGGAGATGGCGGAAATAATAAGAATTTCAAGGAGAGCTGTTCAAAAAAATATAAAAGAGCTGGCAGATCAAGGTATTATAGTCCATGAGGGTTCAACCAGAAATGGATATTGGAAGATAAAAGAATGAGATGGGAAAAGAAGCGAAATGACCGAAACAGAGCCTTAACACTTTGCCTATAATATGGTAAAGTACTAGAGAGCAGCCATAACTATTGGAAAATAAGTGATTAAAGAGAGGAAACAGCAATGGAGCACAAGATCCCGTACAAAATTTATCTTGAAGAACAGGAAATGCCGAGACAGTGGTATAACGTCCGTGCAGATATGAAGAAGAAACCGGCGCCGATCTTAAATCCGGAAACACTGCAGCCGATCACGGTGGAGGAGCTTTCGGGCATCTTCTGCAGGGAGCTGGCGAAGCAGGAACTGGATGATGAGACGGCTTATTTCGATATTCCTACAGAGATTCGTGATTTCTATAAGATGTACCGCCCGTCGCCGCTTGTGCGGGCGTATTGCCTAGAAGAAAGGCTTGGCACACCGGCTCATATTTATTACAAATTTGAGGGCAACAACACGTCGGGGAGCCACAAGCTGAATTCCGCGATCGCGCAGGCGTACTATGCGAAGCAGCAGGGGCTTAAGGGTGTGACGACGGAGACCGGCGCAGGGCAGTGGGGAACGGCGCTCTCCATGGCTTGTTCTTATTTTGAGCTGGACTGTCAGGTATATATGGTGAAATGCTCTTATGAGCAGAAGCCTTTCCGCCGGGAGGTGATGCGCACTTACGGCGCGAAAGTAACGCCTTCTCCTTCGATGGAGACGAATGTCGGCCGCAGGATCAATGAGGAATTCCCGGGGACGACGGGAAGTCTGGGGTGTGCGATTTCGGAGGCAGTGGAGGCGGCCACCGGTCAGGAGGGATACCGCTATGTGCTGGGATCGGTATTGTCTCAGGTAATGCTGCACCAGTCGATCATCGGTCTGGAGACAAAAGCGGCGCTTGATAAATACGGCATCAAGGCGGATACGATCATTGGCTGTGCGGGCGGCGGTTCCAATCTGGGCGGCCTGATCTCTCCTTTTGCGGGGGAAATCTTAAGAGGCGAGGCGGATTATAAGATTATCGCGGTGGAGCCGGCATCCTGTCCCAGTCTGACAAGAGGCGTTTACGCTTATGATTTCTGCGACACGGGTAAGGTATGTCCGCTGGCGAAGATGTATACGCTGGGAAGCGGTTTCATTCCCTCGGCCAGCCATTCGGGGGGACTGCGTTACCATGGCATGAGTTCCGTGGTTTCCGAGCTGTATGATCAGGGACTTATGGAAGCGAGAAGTGTGGCGCAGACGGAAGTGTTTAAGGCGGCGGAGACTTTTGCGAGAGTGGAAGGAATCCTGCCGGCGCCGGAGAGCAGCCATGCGATCAAGGTTGCCATCGACGAGGCGATGAAGTGTAAGGAGACAGGGGAAGAGAAGAATATCGTATTCGGTCTGACCGGCACGGGCTATTTTGATATGGTGGCTTACCAGAGATATAATGACGGTGAGATGGAGGATTACGTTCCTGCGGATGCGGAGCTTGAGAAGGCCATTGCGAAGCTGCCGAAGATTTCCGGCCGGCAGTGAGAAAAGCAAGCTGTGTGATCAGACGGCGGCTTTTCGGCAGATATGGAGGAGTACAGTAGTATAGCGGTATAAGATAGATGGCGAATGCACATAGTATGATGGTAATGTTTTTGCCTGGAACGGCACATAAGCTGCACGGTCGGTGAGAATACTGTGCAGCTTGTTGCATGTATGCAGAAGAAACAGAGAGACGATGAACAGAAAAAAGGAGGACAGACCAATGTTACAGACAGGAACCAAAGCGCCGGCATTTTCCCTGCCGGACCAGAACGGCCAGATACACACATTAGAAGAATATAAAGGAAAGAAAGTCATTCTCTATTTTTACCCGAAGGACAACACACCGGGCTGTACGAAGCAGGCCTGCAATTTCGGTCAGCTGCATCCGCAGTTTCAGGAAAAGGGCGCGGTGGTGCTGGGCGTGAGCAAGGACAGTGTGGCCTCCCACAAGAAGTTCGAGGAGAAGTACGGGCTGCCGTTTACGCTGCTTTCCGACCCGGAGCTTTCCTGCATCCAGGCTTACGATGTCTGGCAGGAAAAAAAGAACTACGGCAAGGTCAGCATGGGCGTCGTGCGCACGACGTATCTGATCGATGAGGAAGGCATGATCGTGAAAGCCTTCGGCAATGTGAAGGCCGAGCAGAATCCGGCGCAGATGCTGGGGGAACTGGAAGAGGTATAGGTACGGGTTGTACAGAGTTTGCCCAAGGCATGGAATGTGCTATAGGATTTTAACGGCAAAAGCAGCGCAGAAATGGGGTAAAAAATGAAGATCATAATCTCACCGGCGAAGAAAATGAATGTGGACACGGATTCTTTTGCGGCGGACGGCCTGCCGGCGTTCCTCGCGGAAACGAAGACGCTCATGACGGCAATACAGGCATTGTCTTTTGCGGAGGCGAAGGCGCTGTGGAAATGTAATGACAAGCTGGCGACGTTAAACTACCGGCGTTTTCAGGAGATGAATCTGGAACGGGGACTGACGCCTGCCGTGATGGCCTATGAAGGTCTGCAGTACCAGCATATGGCGCCGGGGGTGTTTACGGCGGAGGCGCTTTCCTATCTGTCGGAGTGTCTCCGCATTCTTTCGGGGTTCTATGGTCTGCTTAAGCCTTTTGACGGGGTTGTGCCTTACCGGCTGGAGATGCAGGCGCGGCTGTCGGTAAACGGGTGCAGCGATCTGTATGAGTTCTGGGGCGGGCGCCTTTATCGGCATCTGACGAAAGAGGACCGGGTGATCGTCAACCTGGCCTCCCGGGAATATTCGCAGTGCATCGAGAAATACATAACGCCGGAAGACAGATTTATCACGGTGGAGTTTGGAGAAGTGGTTGACGGGAAGGTGAAGCAGAAGGGCACGCTGGCCAAGATTGCACGGGGCGAAATGGTGCGTTTTCTGGCGGAGAACAATATCTGCCGGCCGGAAGGCATGAAGGAGTTTCATGCTCTGGGCTTTTCCTATTGCAGCGATTTATCTGATGCGGAGAAATATGTGTTTTTGCGATAAAGAACGCCAGGTAAAAGGCTGGAAAACAGGAAGCGGCACGAAAAGGCTGCAAAACAGGAACCGTCATGAAAGCATATACGTATAACGGAAAGCACGGAATGGGAGGCAGTCTCGATCATGAATTTAGGTTTTTCTTATATTGGACTTCTGTATTTATTGATGCTTTTGATCCCAAACCTGTTCTGGACGAAACATCAGCCCACAGGGTATGAAAAATATGCGGTCCGGGAAAACAGGATACTGGGGCTGTTCGAGCGGGTCGGCGAGGTGCTTGTCTGCACGGTGGTGCTGATCTTTTCGGATTTTAATATCGGCAGGATACGGCCCTGGTCGCTTGTGCTGGCGGGGTCGTTTCTTTTGATGGTTCTGTATGAAATATACTGGATCCGGTATTTCAGAAGCGAAAAGAGAATGAAGGATTTCTACAGCAGTCTGTTGGGCATTCCGGTAGCGGGGGCCACACTGCCGGTGGCGGCATTTTTGCTGCTGGCAGTCTACGGGAGGAATCCGTTTCTGGCAGCAGCCGCGGTGATACTGGGAGTCGGGCATATCGGAATCCATGCGGAGCATTTGAGAGAGATCAAAAAGGAGTGCGCATGACAGCGAAAATCTTGATCATAGAGGATGAGGCAGTGATCCGCAGAGAATTGCAGATCCTGTTGGAAAATGCGATGTACGAGGCGGCCGCACCGGCGGATTTTGGTGATGTTCCCGGGCAGGTGAAGGCGTTTGCGCCGGATCTGATTCTGCTGGACGTCAATCTTCCGGGGTGTTCGGGCTTTGATCTGTGCACGCAGATCCGGGCGGAAACGAATGTGCCGGTGATCTTTTTGACGAGCCGTACCGACTCCATGGACGAGGTAAATGGCATTTTAAAGGGCGGGGACGACTATATCACGAAGCCATATCAGGCGCCGGTTCTGCTGGCGCGGATCGGGGCGGTGTTAAAGCGGGCAAATGGCGGCCGTATAAAGGAAACAACGCAGTTTTTTCACAAAGGGGTAAAGCTGGATATCGCCGGATGCACGCTGGCGCATGGGGAGGAGCAGCGGGATCTGACGAAGGCGGAGATGAAGATCCTGTACCAGTTGTTTCACCATCCCGGCGAGTATATTTCGCGGATGGATCTGATTGAGTATCTGTGGGAGAATAAGATTTTCATAGATGATAATACGCTTAGCGTGCACATGACCAGAATCCGGGAGAAGGTAAAGGCAATCGGGGTCCGTGAGCTGATCGTGACGAAGAGAGGGATTGGGTATCGGGTATGAGTGTGCGGGCTTTTTTGAAGGACAGGTTCCTGCTTCTCGTGCTGCATCTGGTCTGCATGGGGATGCTGAGCATATTCCTGCGCCTGACGGGTTATAACGGGACGAATGTCGCGATCATTCTGCTCTTCTGGGTGGTCATTCTGACTGCATGGCTGGCGGTCACTTATCTTGGCAGGAGGAAGTATTTCGAGGAGACGGGCCGTATTCTGGAGAATGTTGACAGACGGTATCTGCTGGGGGAACTGCTGCCGGCGTCTTTTCGGCTGGAAGACAGGCTGTACCGGGATATGATACGGCGCTCCAACAAGTCGGTGATCGAGCGGATCAGGCAGATCGAAACTTCCGGTCAGGAGTATCGGGAATACATCGAGAATTGGGTGCATGAGGTGAAGGCGCCGCTCACAGGTATCTCGCTGTTGTGTGAGAATGGCAGGCAGCCGGAACATGCATCCGCGGCCGCACAGATGGCGGCGTCTGCAGCGGATCCCGGGCCGGCGCCACACCCCGATGCCCGGATGCGGGAGACACTGCGGGCCGTCAGCATGGAGAACCAGAGGATAGAGAATTATGTGGATATGGCGCTCTACTACGCCAGGTCGGAAAATGTCTATAAGGATTTTATCATCCGCAGGACCAGTCTGCAGGAGATCGCCGAGGAAGTGCTGGAAAAGAACCGTCTGTTGTTGATTAAAAACGGCGTGCGTGCGGAGGTGGACTGTCCCGATGCGGTCTACACGGACGGGAAGTGGATCGCTTTTATCCTGAACCAGCTGTTCTTAAACTGTGTCAAATACCGCAGCGCGCAGCCGGTTTTATGCGTGCGGACGAAGCGCGGGAAGGACGGCGTCAGTCTGACGGTGGAGGACAACGGCGTGGGAATCCGTGGCGAAGAGATTTCCCGTATTTTTGAAAAAGGGTTTACAGGCAGCAACGGACGGGACCACGAGCGGGCTACCGGGATGGGGCTTTACCTGTGCCGGAAGCTGTGCGGCAGGCTGGGGATTGGTCTGCGGGCGGAATCGAAGTACGGCAGCGGAACGCGGATGCAGCTTCATTTTCCGGTCGGCAATTTTACAGGCAGAGAGCAGGATTGAAGTTATCTTTCGAAAAAGTAAGATAACTTCAATCTATTTTTATAGGAAAAAAACTGCGGGGTGGTAGAATGAAAGCGCAGGCAAAGAAAGGAAAAGAAAAGAAAGGCAAAGAAGGGCAAAGAAAGGCAAAGGGATCGAAATGAGCGACTATATTCGTATCTGTGAGGTCGAGAAATATTACGGCAGCGCGTCCAATGTGACCAGGGCCGTGGACCGCGTCAGCTTTCAGGTGGACAAAGGGGAATTCGTGGGGGTCATGGGGCCTTCCGGTTCGGGAAAGACGACGCTTTTGAACATGCTGGCCACCATTGACCGGGTAACGGCCGGGCATATCTATTATGAGAGCACGGACATTACCGAACTGTCTGAGGATGCTTTGTCAGACTTTCGCAGGGATAATCTGGGATTTGTGTTTCAGGAGTACAATCTGCTGGATACGCTGACCATTGGAGAAAATATCGTACTGGCGCTGACTTTGCAGGAGAAACCAAGGCAGGAGATCGTGGCAGAGAGCGGACAGATCCTGAAACTTTTGCAGATCGAGGATATCCGGGATAAGTTCCCCTATCAGGTTTCGGGCGGGCAGAAACAGCGTTGTGCCTGTGCCAGAGCCATGGTCAACCGGCCGCGGCTGCTGTTGGCGGATGAGCCGACGGGAGCGCTGGATTCCAGGTCGGCACAGATCCTTCTGGAGACGTTTACGGATTTGAACCGCAGGATGGAGGCGACGATCCTGATGGTGACTCACGATGCCTTTTCGGCCAGCTACTGCAGCCGGATCCTGTTCCTGCAGGACGGGAAGATTTTTCATGAGCTGGTGCGGGGCGAAAAGAGCAGGCGCGTATTTTTGCAGGAGATCCTGGATGTCCTGTCCCTGACGGGAGGTGCATTGTCCGATGACAGATAAGATCATGAATAAATTGAGCTACCGCAACATGAAGCGCTCCGCGAAAGATTATCTTGTCTATATGCTTACGATGACGCTGGTTGTGGCCCTGCTCTATGCGTTTGGCAGTCTGATCTTCCAGAATGAGCTGGAGCAGTATTTTTCGATGAAACTGCAGGCGCTTATGAATGCGAAGCGCCGCAATGAGGAGATCAGGGAAAAGCATGAGCACAGAAAGCAGCTTTTGTTTCCGCTGTCAGTCTTTTTTATTCTTCTGTTCTGGAAGATGTTCGGGAGGCTTGCGAGCACACAGCAGGTGATGTACTTTCTGATTGGTCTGGTAGTTACGATCTATCTTTTCTATCTGGGGCTGTCGGCTTTTATCATCTGCTGTGTCAGAAAAGGCGGGGCGGCGGTCTACAAAGGACAGAATCTGTTCCTGCTCAGGCAGTTCGCCTCCAAGATGCGGACGATGCAGTTTACCATGGGGACGCTGACGGCCCTGTTTACACTGGCCCTGCTGGGGGCTTCCTTCGCGCTGATGTTCAGTGACTACGAGAATTCGGTGCTGGACGGGAAGTTTCCCTTCGATGTGCAGATATACAGCAAAAATACTGACGATGATTTTGCAGAAGAGAAAAGGGTAATCGAGGAGAATGCCGCGGTATCGTCTTTTTACTCTTATCACATCTATACCGATGAAGAAAATACGGTCAATACGTGGATGCTGACCCATCTGCAGACCTGGGGCGCCATGTTCAGGAATGGGGACGGGACGCCCGATGAAGCAGCCATCGAGAGAGTGCTGCGGGATGAGAGCGGGGACGGCACCTACTATACCTATGATACGTATATGGGGCTTACGGATTACAATCATCTGCGGGAGCTTCTGGGTTATGAGAAGGTCGGGCTTGGGCGGTCGCAGTACCTTGTGCAGATCAAACCCCGTCTGGAACAGGAAGTGCAGAAGATCGGTGAGGAATTGAGAATAAAGGACGCATCGGGCAGGGGATTTCTGTCCTGTGCCGGTATCCTGGCTGAGCCTTTTTCCCAGGACGGACATAACGGGGCGGATTATGTGGTGGTGGTTCCGGATGAGGTGCTGGGGCGGATGCGGCCCTATTATGCGGAGCTGGTGGCCGATCTCGACGGACAGGCGCCTTTCGGACTGCAGGAGAAGCTGGAAGCGTTGCTGCCGGCCGGAGAGTCGGAGGAAGCTCTGTATGCGGAGGGGCATGTGCCGGGTGACATCTGCTGCGGTTCCGACACGATCATCAACGTGGTGGAGCTGAATCTGGTGAGAGACAATCAGCTGCCGGAAGTCAAGTATATGCTGGCGACGATGATCATTCCGCTGTTCTATATCGGGCTGGTGTTTGTCTGCGTGGCGGTGACGGTGCTGGCCGTGCAGCAGGTGAGCGATGCGGCAAAGTATCAGTACCGTTATGAGGTGCTCTCCAGGCTGGGACTTACCCGCGCTGCCATGGAGCGGCTGATTCTCAAACAGCTGGCGGCCTATTATCTGTGTCCGGCGCTGCTGGCGGTGGTGATCAGCGGGCGGATGATCCTCTTTGCCAGCGACAGGTTTATCATGATGACGGGAGTGCCCACATCCGTGGGAGGCTTTTTCGGGAAAAGTGTGGCGCTGTTCCTCGGGATCTATCTGGTGTATTTTGTGGTGACGTATGTGGAATTTAAGAGGAATGCCTTCTTTATTTTACAGAAAATTTAGTTGCTATTCTTCTTATGGCGGTATATGATAAAAGCATATCTTTGTGCATATGGTTTTTTCGTGGTCGGTTCCACCGTATTTCCTGTAAACTATAGTAAACGACATAACAAATATCGGTTTCCGTCTCTTGCAGGAGCCATATACGGTAGATCCTGCAAAGCCGAACACTAAATTTCCAATGTTGTTAACTATAGATTTTTAAAAGGGATGCCGCAGTGTAAACGGAGGCAGGTAAAATAGTAGTAAGATAAAAGGCTAAATTTCGTGAGAGGTGATTAGATGATTACAGTGATCAATGGCGTTACATCGAAGCAGGTATTGGCAAATAAGCTGATCTCCATATTAAATACAATGGAATTAGATGGGTATTTCTATTTGGGATATCCCGTTTTAGGGGGAATGGACGGTAAGATCAAAGTTGATGCGCTGCTGGTGTGCAGGCAGTGCGGCGTAGTCATTTTTGATCTGGAAATGTCGGCTGATGATGATATTGAGCATAAGATCGTGCTGCTGGATGAATTGTATAACAATATGGAAGCCAGATTGAAGCGATACAGTTATCTGTCAAACCGGAGGAAACTGCAGGTACCCATCAATGTGATCAGTTATGCGCCGCGCTGCAGGGTGGAAACAGAAGACATTCTTATTTCGGAGGAGGCAGTGCGGGAATATCTGACAGCACTTAGCTGGGATGAAAGCAATGATTACTATATCAGGCTTTTGGAAGCCATACAGATGATCTCTCAGATCAAGAAACGTGGACACCGGTTGAATCTCCAGAATGATTTTTCCAGGGGATCGAAGCTGAAAGCATTGGAGAATCAGATATCATGTCTGGATAAGGAACAGAGTAAGGCGGTTATAGAGACTGTGGAGGGGGTTCAGAGGATACGCGGGCTGGCGGGTTCCGGTAAGACGATCGTACTGGCGTTGAAGGTTGCTTATTTGTATACCATGTATGAAGATAAAGTGATTGCGGTTACGTTTAACAGTCGTGCGCTGAAGGGTCAATTCGTACAACTGATCACTAATTTTATTATAGAAAATACGAACGAAGAACCTGATTGGGACAGGATCAGAATCATTCATGCGTGGGGCAGCAGGAACGCAGAAGGGTTATACTTTAATTTTTGCAGAGTAAATAATATAGTCTGCTATGATTATAATGATGCATGCCAGAAATTTGGGCGCAATGCAACGGCTTTTGATATGGTCTGTCAGGAAGCGGTAGAGTCAGTGGTCGATCCGAAACCAATGTATGATATGATCCTGGTGGATGAGGCGCAGGACTTTTCCAAATATTTTCTGAGAATGTGTTATATGTCGCTTCCTCAGGAAAGCCGTATGCTTGTCTATGCCTATGATGAATTACAGAGTCTGGATAATAAAAGTGTTGCTTCGCCTGAGGAAATGTTCGGCAGTACAGATGGGAAACCTAATGTGGTATTGGATAACAGTAATGGCAAGGCGGAGGATATCGTATTATCGAAATGTTATCGCAATTCCAGGCCGGTTTTGATCACAGCGCACAGTCTGGGATTTGGCGTATACAGAGAGAAAGAAATGCGTGAGGAGACAGCGCTGGTTCAGCTGTTTGAGGATAAGAAGCTGTGGGAGGATATCGGTTATACGGTCAAGGAGGGCGGTATAAGAGACGGGGAGACGGTTACGCTTTATAGAACAGATGAAACCAGTCCGTTTTTCCTGGAAAGTCATTCCTCTATAGATGACCTGATTCAGTTCAGGAAATTTGAAACGCCCGAGCAGGAGGCGAAATGGGTCGTTGATGATATTGAGAGTAACCTGAGTAAAGAAGAATTGAGATATCAGGATATCATGATCATTCATCCGGATCCGAGAGTGACCAAAAGCTATGTTTCCCAGATTCGGCTTATGCTGATGGCGAGAGGCATAAAATCCCACATAGTGGGCGTGCAGACGACTCCGGATGATTTTTTTCAGGAAGACTCGATTGCTGTTTCGCAGATTTACAGGGCAAAGGGAAATGAAGCGGCGATGGTTTATCTGGTCAATGCAGACCTGTGTGCCAGAGGGATTAATTTATCCAGAAAGAGAAATATATTGTTTACAGCGATAACCAGATCGAAGGCATGGGTGAGGGTCAGCGGTCTGGGAGAGAATATGGAACTGTTAATGAAGGAATACACGGAAGTAAAGGAGAAAAAGTTTCAATTACAGTTTACGTATCCGGATGTATCTCAAAGAAAAAACATGAGGATCATTCACAGGGATATGACACAAAATGAGATTCGCGAGATTAAAAAAAGCAATTTCAGTCTGGCAGATGTTTTATCGAAGATTCAAAAGGGAGAAATTCAAAAAGAAGATTTGGATGAGAACATGCTAAATACATTGAAGGACGTGTTATTCAGTTGAAAAAAAGAGAACAGGTATTTGAAGAAGTCAGAAGAGTGACGCAGGAATTGATCAGATGTGGATTGGCGGAAGAATATAATTTTCCCGTCATAAAGAATAATGACATTGTGTGGGGAAACTACACAGATATTTCACGGTATTTGAAGAACCTGGAATATGCTGCAATTTACAGTGAAATTGAGAAGCAACATAATTTTAATATAAAACTGCCGGACGGCGGAATTCTCCAACTGATGTATAGATTTGACGGACATGGTAAAAGTCTGCGGTCGCACAGACTGGCTTTTTATCCGTCTCCGTCTTATGAGATCTATCAGAATGATGCGGAGTTGTATGACGCAGATTATATATATGGTGATATTCTTAATAAAAGCGTATTACCAGTGATCATTCGTGCAGATTACAGCAGTGAAGAAGTGGACAGTGAAGTGCACCATCCATTCTCGCATATTACTTTGGGAGAGTATAAGAATTGCAGGATTCCGGCGGACAGGCCTGTTTCACCCATGCAGTTTGTCAGGTTTATTATGGAGCATTTCTATTATGTGCCGAGCTCTCAACTGGAATTTGATTTTGGCATGGAGGGGACTCTGAGATTTGAAGAACATATTGCAGAGTGTGATCTGTGCAGGAGCAGAATGATGATCTGAAATATTTTTATTTTTTTTAAAATATGTCGAAATTCAGCGTGTGTTTTTGCTGCATATGCAATATAATGAATTTATCAGACAGGATTCAAAAAGGAGGGTAACAACCATGATTCTTTATGTCAACGCAGCCGCACCCAAAGAGGGCAACGGCAGCAAGGAAACACCGTTCCGGCACATCAATGATGCGGCGAAGGTGGCGAAGCCGGGCGACGAAGTGCTGGTGGCGCCGGGTATTTACAGGGAGTATGTGGATCCGGTGAATGCGGGTACGGAAGATGCGCGGATCGTGTACAGGAGCGAGGTGCCGTTAGGGGCAATGATCACCGGCGCGGAAGAAATGAAGGACTGGAAGCACTATGAGGGGAATGTGTGGGTTTGCCGTGTGGACAACGGGGTGTTTGGCAGCTATAATCCGTACACGACCTTTGTGGGCGGTGACTGGTACTTTGCACCGGTAGTGCGCCATACGGGTGCGGTTTATTTAAACGACCGTCAGCTGTATGAGACGGAGACGCTGGAGGAATGTATCAAGGGCGAGATCTATCCGCCTTCCTGGGAGCAGGAGTGGTCCGTCTATAAGTGGTATACTGAGCAGGACGGCAACGAGACGGTAATCTATGCCAACTTCCAGGGCAAGAACCCGAATGAAGAAAAGGTAGACATCAACGTGCGCCGCAACTGCTTCATGCCTTCCAAAACGGGTGTGGGCTATATCACGTTCAGCGGTTTCAATGTGAATAAGGCCGCAACAACATGGGCTCCGCCGGCGGCTTATCAGGATGGTATGGTAGGACCGCACTGGTCCAGGGGCTGGATCATCGAGGACTGCGAGATCAGCAACAGTAAGTGCTGCGGTATCTCTCTGGGTAAATATTACGACGAAGAGAATGACCACTATTTTACCCGCAAACATGTGAAAAGTCCCACGCAGATGGAACGCGACGCGGTATGCCGCGGTCAGTATCACGGCTGGCTGAAGGAGAAGGTGGGCAGCCATATCGTAAGACGCTGTCATATTCATCACTGTGAGCAGACCGGTATCGTAGGCCGTATGGGCTGCGTATTCAGTCTGATCGAGGACAACCATATTCACAATATCAATAATATGCAGCAGCTGGGCGGCGCGGAGATTTCCGGTATCAAACTGCATGCTGCCATCGACGTTGTGATGCGCCGCAACCATATCCATCATTCGACGATGGGCATCTGGTGTGACTGGCAGGCACAGGGCACGCGTATTTCCCAGAACCTGCTTCATGACAACTATGCGCCGGACGGTGTGCCCATGGCACAGGGCGCGATGATGAGCCAGGATGTATTCGTGGAAGTGAGCCACGGCCCGACGCTGATCGACAACAACATTATGCTCTCCAAAGCGGCTGTCCGCATCGCCACGGAAGGTGTGGCCTGCGTACATAACCTGATCCTGGGCGCCTTTACCGCGGTGGGCGGCGGCACGGACAATATCGTGAACGGCGTCAACCAGCCCCGTTATACGCCGTACCATATCAGACACCGTACAGAGGTGGCCGGCTTTATGACGATCCTGCACGGGGATAACCGCATCTATAACAATATCTTCATCCAGAACTGGCCGGTTAAGGAAGTGGAAGAAAAGGAAGATATGGGATTCAGGATGGCAGACAATCAGGTAGTCGGTACGGATGTGTTTGACGAGTATCCGACTTACGATGAGTGGATCGTGAATTTCGATATGGACAAGCAGGCTGATATGAGGAAGCTGGCATCCTATCATTTCTCCCATCTGCCGGTGTGGGTGAACGGCAATGCCTACTTCAACGGCGCCAAAGCGTGGAAGAAGGAGCAGGCGAACCTGATCGACACGGAGCATACGGCGACGGTGGAACTGGTGGAAAAGGATAACGGATATTTCCTGAACACGAATGTGTATGAGCTGCTGGGCGATTTCCGCGACGGTATCGTTAACAGCGATATTCTGGGATATGCCTTCGAGCCGGAGCAGAGATTCGAGAATCCGGACGGAACGGCGATCACGTTCAATGAGGATTATCTTGGTTCTCACCGTGGACTGGATGCGGTTCCGGGACCGTTTGTGTCGGGAGAGGAAGCGGCGAAACGGCTGTGGTAGGCATCAGGACCTGCGTGGTGTAACGGGTTGTGTCAGGAGCAGCCGGCAGGTCGTATGAGATCTTAATGATCTGCAGCATGTTTTTACGAATTTCAATGGGTTTATGAGGTTTATGAAAGACTCCGCGTTGAAATTGACGCGTAGAGCAGCAGATGGGCCGGAAGGGGTTCGGGAGCTGCCTGCCGGGATTTCGGATGCGGAGTTTTTCTGCGGAGACAGGTGCTGTGGACTGGCATAGTTTTCCTTTTTCTGTGATTGAAAATGATTTTACGCCGACAGCAGTGCCGTGGTGTTGACATTTTATGGCGGGTGCTATAGAACTTTATATATGTGATATTGTTGTTGGAAGATAAGGAGATAAAGAGGCATGTCTGAGAAGCAGCAGACAAGAGAATACCTGAAACAGGTCATACAGCTGAGCATTCCGGCGGTGCTGGCCCAGATCAGCTCGATCATCATGCAGTATATCGACGCATCCATGGTGGGCAGTCTTGGTGCGACGGCGACGGCGGCAATCGGACTGGTTTCCAGCACGATCTGGCTGTTTGGCGGGCTGTGTGCCTCTGCGGCCACTGGATTTTCCGTGCAGGTGGCGCAGCTGATCGGCGCGGAGCGGGAAAAAGATGCGAAGGATGTCCTGCGGCATGCGATCCTGTGTACGCTGGTGTTCGGGCTGATCGCTTCCGCGGTGGGGATCGGTATCAGCTCACATCTTCCGGTCTGGCTGGGCGGAGCGGAAGAGATCCGGGGGAATGCTTCCCGGTATTTCCTGATCTACGCCTGTGCGCTTCCGGCCGCGCAGATGCGCCATACCGCCGGAAGTGCGCTGCAGTGCAGCGGTGATATGAAGGTGCCGAGCCGGCTGAACATCATGATGTGCGGGCTGGATGTGGTGTTTAACAGCTTTCTGATCTTTCCCACAAGACAGATTTCTCTGGCGGGTATCCTGGTCACGATGCCGGGAGCCGGCATGGGCGTGACGGGTGCGGCATTGGGAACGGCGCTGGCGGAAGCCGTGACGGCGGTCTTGATGCTGTATGCGGTATGTTTCCGTTCGAAGAGGCTGAGGCTGGCAGGTCGACGGCAGCTTTTTGCCGCGCAGGCAGATTTGCCGGGTGGCGTATCCGTTGAGGATTCATCCCCGGAAATTCCTGCAACGTTCTGTTTCCAGCCTAAATATCTGCATACGGCGCTTCGGCTTGCACTGCCGATGGCCTTTGAGCATACGGTAATGTGTGGGGCGCATATCGCGGAAACCCGTATCGTAGCGCCTCTGGGGACGGTATCGGTGGCAGCCAATTCCCTGTCGGTGACGGCGGAAAGCCTCTGCTATATGCCGGGCAGCGGTATCGGCACGGCGGCAACGACACTGGTCGGACAGAGTATCGGAGCCGGAAAACCGGAGCGGGCAAAGCGTTACGCCAATCTGGCTGTGATGCTTGGTGCGGCCGTGATGACCTGTACAGGTGGCCTGATGTTTCTCGGCGCTCCGCTTATGTTCTCAATGCTGACGCCGGATGCGGCAATCCGCGAGCTGGGTGTGAGGGTGCTGCGGATTGAAGCCTTCGCGGAACCTTTGTTTGCAGTGTCTATCGTGACCGCCGGCGCGCTGCGGGGCGCAGGGGATACGCTAATCCCCAGTATGATCAATCTGGCCAGTATGTGGGGCGTCCGCATCACGGCGGCTTCTCTGCTGGCGCCGCGTCTGGGACTGGTGGGCGTGTGGATCGCCATGTGCGGAGAATTGTGTGTGCGTGGATTGCTGTTTCTCGTGCGGCTTCTGCGGGGGAAATGGTTGGAGACTGGACATGGCAGGGCCGTGACGTAAAAGGCTGCAGTGCTTGGCGGGACAGAGGAAGATTCCAGGCCCGCAGGAAGGAGTTTACAATATGGAGACGATAAAAAATCAGACGTTTGATCAGGAGCGTGCTTTATACGGCAGCAATGGCATTGAAGTGGTCGATTGTGCCTTTGACGGTCCGGCGGACGGCGAAAGCGCATTTAAGGAAGGCAGAGATATCAGCGTGAAGAACTGTTTCTTTAATCTTCGCTATCCCTTTTGGCATGACGACAGACTGAAAATTAAAGGTTCGGAGATGACGGAACTTTGCCGGGCGGCGCTCTGGTATTCCCATGATATCGAGATTACGGATACGAAGCTGCATGGGATCAAGGCGCTGCGGGAGTGCAGCCGGGTAAAGATGCAGGGCTGTGACGTGATCTCGCCGGAGTTTGGCTGGTCGGTGCAGGAGATCGAGATGAAAGACTGCAGCGTACAGGGCGAATATTTCATGATGCGCTCTGACAGACTGCGCTTTGAAGAGGTACGGCTGCAGGGCAAGTATTCCTTCCAGTACATACAGGACTCGGTATTCGAGCACTGTGATTTCGACACGAAGGATGCCTTCTGGCACGCGAAAAATGTGACGATCCGCAACAGTGTCGTCAAGGGCGAATATCTTGCCTGGTACTGTGAGAATGTGACCTTTGATCACTGTAAGATCATCGGTACACAGCCGCTTTGTTATTGTAAAAATCTCAAACTGATCGACTGTGAGATGGTCGATGCGGATTTATCCTTCGAGAAATCCGAGGTGGAGGCGACTGTCACGGCGCCGGTCTTAAGCATCAAGAATCCGCTTTCCGGCCGGATTGTGGTACCCGCTGTGGGCGAGATCATCCGGGATGACGAAGCGTCGCACGGGGAGATTATTGTGGAAGGTTGAGCATCCGGTACTCTTTTGGTGAACAGCCGTACTTTTCACGAAAGATGCGGTAAAAGTAGCTGCTGTTGTTATAACCGACCGCATCGATGATATCATCTGCGGACAGCGTTGTCTGTGACAGCAGATAGACTGCCTGCTGGAGCTTCTGCTGCTGCAAAAGGTCCTTGAAGGTCTGTCCGGTATATTTTTTCAAAAGGCGGCTGATATAGTAGGGCGGCAATTTAATCTCGGCGCAGATGTCGGTCAAAGTGCCGCTTTTATAATGCGTCTCAATATATTTCAGGACGCGGAAGATCAGATCCTGTTCGTAATTGCCGCCCTGATTCCTGGCCATCGAATCGGCGAAAACGGAAAGATTCATGAAGATCAGCCCCATGGTGATCTGATTGATGGTGTTGGTGCCCGGCTTTTTGTCGATCAGGTTCCAGAGCATGTTTTCGATCAGATTCTGGATCGGCAGGATTTCTATGGCCTGAAAGTGCAGGTAAGTGATCTGTGAGTCGTGACTCGACAGGGTGGAGATAAGAAAACTGCGCAGCACATTTTCCCGCTCCATCATGGAGAGCGGACGGTCGAAGAACTCCGGCAGAATGATAAAATTGACGGCGATATCGTCCTGGCCAGCGGGCAGGATCTCGTGGGCAGCAGCCTGGTTGAGAAAAAGCAGGTCTCCCTCCTGCAGGACGATCCTGTCGCTGTCGTTTATGATGTGTGTGGTAGAGCCGCAGCACATATAGACCAGCTCGGCGTAATTGTGGCGGTGCCTGGGAAAATGCGTGAAGCGGGTGTGAGGACGGATCTCAATCAGGTGGCCGCGTTCCAGAAGCTTTGCGTTATCTACTACAAACTCCCGGCTGGAGGTGTAGATTTCTTTCTGGATGTCGGCATGGCCCTGCAGAAGGGCTTGTTCTTCGGCGGTGATCTGCCGCAGGTGGTGTAACAGTTCTTCTCTCATATTTACCTCTATTCTGAAGCGCGTTGTGCTGAGGACGTGAGCAGAATTTCAGATTCTGCGCTGCAATCTTTTCTCCCAGGAACGCGAAACGAATCCCTCAAAGTTAAAATTTTTTGGCATTACTCGAGTTCGCGAAGCGAATCTCGCAAACGAACTTGTTCGTTTTTTGCAACGAAGGTCCCTCATTTTGTACGGAGGCGACCTTAATTTTTTACTCTTATTCTTATATGATAATCGTAGAGAGAACAAAAGTCCATTAGGAATGAATTGGATGAAGGATAAATTGCTGCAGGAATCAGGTAACAGAGGGGGTATCTGAATGGTTACGGAATCGGCGAACAGATAATCTTAGAAGAAACGGAGGGGAGAGCATGAGCAGGTATTATCTGGCGGTGGATATCGGGGCATCCAGCGGAAGGCATATGCTGGGGCATCTGGAAGATGGGAAAATGCATCTGGAAGAGATTTACCGCTTTGAAAACGGGATGGCAAATAAGGACGGTAAGCTCGTGTGGGATACACAGCGTTTGTTTACGGAAATCCTAAACGGCATGAAGGCATGTGCGAAAGCCGGCAAAATCCCACAAAGCGTATCAGTGGACACGTGGGCGGTGGACTATGTGCTGCTGGACGAACAGGATCAGCTGCTGGGCGATACATACGGTTACCGTGACGGCAGGACAAACGGGTGTGATGAAGCGGTCTACAGGCTGATCGGGGAAAGCGAGCTCTACGCGGGAACGGGGATACAGAAGCAGATATTCAATACGATTTATCAGCTGATGGCGGACAGGCTGAAACGACCGGAGGTACTAAAGAAGGCGAAGACATTCCTGATGCTGCCGGATTATTTTCAATTTCTTTTGACGGGGAAAAAGGTTTCCGAGTATACAAACGGAACGTCCACACAGCTTGTCAGTCCGGTAACAAAGCAGTGGAACAGGGAGCTGATCCGGCTGCTGGGATATCCGGAAGAGATGTTTTTGCTGTTGCAGATGCCGGGCAGCGAAGTCGGCAGTCTGAAAGCAGACATTGCAGCGCAGGTTGGTTTTGACTGCAGGGTGGTGTTATGCGGCAGTCACGATACGGCCTCGGCGGTGATGGCGATGCCGAAAGTGGAGGGAGACGGGCTGTATATCAGTTCCGGTACATGGTCGCTGATGGGGGTGGAATTGCCGGAAGCGGATTGCAGGGAAGAGAGCAGGCAGGCTAATTTCACCAATGAAGGCGGGTATGAATACCGGTTCCGCTATCTGAAAAACATCATGGGGCTTTGGATGATCCAGTCGGTGCGACATGAACTGCATGACAGGTATTCCTTTGCGGAACTTTGCCGGATGGCGGAGGAGGAACAGGATATTATGTCGCTGGTGGATGCAAACGATGCCTGTTTTCTGGTGCCGGAGAACATGACGAAGGCGGTGCAGGATTATTGCCGCAGGACGGGGCAGCAGGTACCTGAAACGCCGGGGGAGACTGCCCGGGTCATTTACCGCAGCCTGGCGGAATGTTATGGACAGACGGTGCGGGAGATTGAGAAAAATACCGGAAGGACATACGACAGTATCCATGTAATCGGAGGCGGTTCCAATGCAGCGTATTTGAACCGGCTGACGGCGCAGGCCACGGGTAAGACGGTCTATGCGGGACCGGGAGAAGCGACGGCTATCGGTAATATCATGGCACAGATGATCGAAGCCGGGGAACTGGCGGGACTGGCAGCGGCAAGAAAGTGTGTGGCGGAATCCTTCGAGATCCAAATGTTTGGACCAAAAAACAGGTAGACAGCGGTGGTCGTCATTTAGACAGAAGTACAATTTTTAACAGCGTTAACTGTAAAGGAAAAGGAACCATGGTAAAAGAAAGAAACCATAGTAAAAGAAAAGGAGAGCAAGAACATGACAACAACAGAAAGATACGTCTCTGCAAAAGAAATCTTTGCGGTAATCGGGGTAGATACGGATGCTGCGCTGGAGACTCTGAAAAGGGCGCCTGTCTCCATGCACTGCTGGCAGGGTGACGATGTAACAGGCTTTGACCATGACGGTCCGTTGACCGGCGGTATTCAGACTACGGGAGATTATCCGGGCAAGGCGAGGACGCCGGAAGAATTGATGGCGGATATGGATAAGGCCATTTCCCTGATCCCCGGGAAAAAGAAGATCAATGTACATGCGTGTTATGCGATTTTTGCGGAAGGGGAACATGCAGATCGTGACAGACTGGAGCCGAAGCACTTTGAGAGATGGGTTGCGTTTGCGAAGGAAAAAGGCATGGGACTGGATTTCAACCCTACTTTTTTCTCTCACCCGATGGTGAAGGACGGATTGACGCTTTCCAGTCCTGATCCGGAGGTGCGCAGGTTCTGGATCGAGCATGGTAAAGCGTGTATCCGCATTTCTCAGTATTTTGCAGAAGAGACAGGAATTCCTTGTGTTATGAACATCTGGACAGGCGACGGTTTCAAGGATGTGCCGGCGGATCGTCTGGGTCCCAGGATGCGTTATAAGGAATCCATCGAGGAGATACTTTCCGAGCCTTATGACAGGACAAAAGTAAAACCCTGTGTAGAGTCGAAGGTATTTGGTATCGGTGTGGAGTCCTATACGGCGGGATCTGCAGAATTTGCGCTGTCTCTGGCGGCCAGAAATGAGGGATGTCTGCCGTTGATGGACAACGGGCACTATCACCCTACGGAACTGGTATCGGATAAGATTCCGGCGATGCTCTGTTTTTATCCTGAAATCGCTCTGCATGTGACCAGAGGCGTCCGCTGGGATTCCGATCATGTACTGCTTCTGGATGACGAGACGAGAGAAATCGCAAAGGAAATCGTGCGGTGCAACGCGCTGGAACGTGTCTACATCGCCCTGGATTATTTTGACGCCAGTATTAACCGCGTATCCGCGTGGGCGGTGGGTATGAGAAGTTTCCAGAAGGCGCTGATGATGGCATTGTGCACACCCAATGAACGGTTGAAGAAACTGCAGGACGAAAGTCGTTTTACGGAGCTGATGGCAATGCAGGAGGCGGTGAAGATGCTGCCCTTCGGGGATGTATGGAACTATTACTGCGAACAGTGCGGTGTGGCGGGAGACTTTGATCTGTTTGGAGAAGTGCAGAAATATGAAGAGGAAGTGCTGTGTAAAAGATAACCGGCATGCCGATATGGCAGGAAGGGTATAAAGGGCATAAAGGGCGCAAAGCGCTTCGGAATGGAGGAAAATATGAAAGTCTTAGAGACAAAATTTGTACAGGGATTTATCAGGATGTGTAACGATGGCTGGGAGCAGGGCTGGCATGAGAGAAACGGCGGGAATCTGACTTACCGCATGAAAAAGGAGGAGGCAGAGTCCATAAAGGAAGAGCTGAGGACGGACGGCGTATGGAAAGAGATCGGCACATCCGTACCGAAATTGGCGGGGGAATTTTTCCTGGTGACGGGCAGCGGCAAGTATTTCCGCAACGTGATTCTGGATCCGGAAGACTCTATCGCTGTCGTGGAGATTGACGGGAAGGGCGAATGTTACCGCATCTGCTGGGGGCTGGTGAACGGCGGCCGGCCAACGAGTGAGCTGCCCAGCCACCTGATGAATCATGAAGTGAAGATGCAGGCTACAGGGAGAAAACACCGTGTCATTTATCATGCACATACGACTAATGTGATCGCGCTGACCTTCGTGCTGCCGCTTGAGGATGAGGTATTTACGCGGGAACTGTGGGAGATGGCCACGGAGTGTCCGGTGGTATTTCCGGATGGCATCGGCGTTGTGGGCTGGATGGTGCCGGGCGGCAGAGATATCGCGGTGGCCACCAGTGAATTGATGAAGAAATATGATGTGGCGATTTGGGCGCACCACGGCATGTTTGCATCCGGCGAAGACTTTGACTTGACCTTTGGTCTGATGCACACAGTGGAGAAGTCGGCAGAGATTCTGGTCAAGATGCTTTCCATGCGGCCTGATAAGCTGCAGACCATCACTCCGCAGAATTTTCGGGATCTGGCAGTGGACTTTCAGGTGACGCTGCCGGAACGGTTTTTGTATGAGAAATAGCAGTTTCGTTGTCTAAATGGAACAATTCCTTCACAGACCATAGGGGCATCTCCTTTCCTGGTTTGATTGACGGCAACTTGCTTATAACGATAATCTGTACATGAAACCTCTCTTTATTGATATAATATACTCACGGAGAGAATTTTGCAACTATTATTTCTCGCCAAACCGGCAAATGAGAGTATAATAAACAGTAGGAAAGGGAGCCGACAATGATTTCAGACTAAGGAAGAAACCGGAAAGGAAGCAGGAAGGGAGAAGCCTTACTGATAAGTACGACGAGGGAGGGTACATGTTCAGTATTTTACTGGTAGAGGATGAGAAGCTGGAACTGGAAACACTGCGGGACTATGTGGACTGGAAGAGGCTCGGCGCCTCCAGGGTTCATACGGCCAGGAACGGCAGGACGGCGCTGGAGTGTCTGGAAGAGTACGATCCGGATATCATGATCACGGACATTCAGCTTCCGGTGATGAACGGCATTGAGCTGTCGAAGCGGGCGCGGGAAGAAGGTCATGCGTGTAAAATTGTTTTTCTGACAGGGTATGACAATTATGAGTATATGAAGTCGGCCTTTCAGGTGCAGGCGGTGGATTATATTTTGAAGCCTTTTCGTGTAGATGAAGTGGAGGCGCTTATCGTGCGTATCAGGGAGCAGTTGGAGCGGGAGCGGGTGGCTGAGCGTTCCGTGGAGCTTGCTTCCGGCCAGATCTTTGCCATGGCGTGTGAGCAGGAAGGAGTGGATCTGGAAGAGCTGAGCCGGAAATATTTCTCTGTTGCTGCGGATGAGAAGGCATTTGGCCTGCTGGCGGTCTATGGGATTACGGATGAGAAGGCTGCGGCGCGGATCGAGAGCCTTACGGAAGTGCGTCACGCATTTTATCTGGAGGGCCTGATCATAGCGGTTCTGCACGGCTATGTCTCTGTGGCCGATGCGGCGGGGCGGATCGTGGCGACCCTGGACGGGCAGGGAAGCGCAGCCTGGTTTGACGACAAAGTCTCGATCGCAGATATGAAAGAGGACACGGACATTCTGCTTGGCTACAGGGACAGGATGTTTTACGGAAGACCGGGGGAACTTCTGCGCATAACCGGCAGGGCCGGGGAGCGTGACGGTAGATTTGACAGGGAACGGTGGAACCAGAGAGGACAGAAATTGTGCCAGAATATTGTGGGGGGGGCAATTCGGATTCGACACAGGAAACCCTTGCCGCATGTATGGAGGAACTGCAGTTTCTGGGCAGGGAAGAATGTCAGAGAGAGGCTTACGGGTTGTATCTGAATCTGTATAACAGGCTGGAGCTGGACAATGCGGCGCTGATGGAGGAGATGGAGAAAAGGGAGCATAAGCCGGAGCTGCAGATTTGGAACACGGGCTTCTTTGCGGAAGTGAAAGAGGCATTGTGGCAGTACATAAAGGCGCTGCGTCTCTTTTTTGACAGACAGCGGGAAAACCCCAACTATTATGTCACGATGTGGGTCAGGGATTATCTGGAGAAAAATTATATGCGGGTGTGCAGCGTGGAGGAAATGGCGGAAGGTATTCATCTGTCGCCTAATTATCTGCGGAGTCTTTTCAAGGCGGGAACGGGACAGACGATCCTGGAATATGTGACGGATTTCCGGCTGCAGAAAGCATGTGAGTTTTTGCGGGACAAGTCTTTGAAGGTGAAGGATGTAAGCCTGCTGGTGGGATATGAGAATGTATCTTATTTCAGTCAGATTTTCGTGAAGCGTTACGGGGTGACACCGAATGAATATCGTAAAATGGTTTAAGGATCAGAGTTTTTTTAAGAAGATGACGATGATCTATGTGATCTTTGCCGTATTGCCCATGGTCTTTGTGACAGCGTACAATTACATACAGACGAGCAGGATCCTGCAGGAAAAAAGTTATCAGGATATGCAGCAGAATATGGAGACTACCGGCAAGAGTCTGGAGACGTTCTTTGAGTCTTACAGTACGATCATGGATCTTCTCTATACGAATCAGACCATGTACAACTATCTGGGGATAGACTATACGGATCTGTCTTACGGGGAGATGTTTTATTATACGGACAGGCAGCTTCTGCATAATACGCTGTCTTTGTTTCCGAGCATTCACAGAATTCGTTTCTATTCCGACAATGAGACGCTGCCCAGAGACAATTACTATTTCTACCAGCTGGACCAGCTGCCCGGAGGCTTTCAGGAGAAGGCGTCGAAGAAGGCGGGCTCGGCGGTGGCCGGGGGAATCGTGAAGGAAGGCGAAAAGAAGTATGCGGGTCTGATCCGGAAGATGAATTACTACAGCAGCGGCGGGATCGAGAATTATCTGGTCATTCTGGTGGATACGCAGGAATTGAGCGAGAGACTTCTGCAGAACAGCGGCAGCAGGCAGACTTATCTGATAGAAGCGGGCGGGCAGATCCTGGCGGCCTCTGATGCGAAAGCCGAGGGGCGCCGGCTCTCCGGCTTTATACCGGAATGGAGAAGAATAGCAGACTGTGGCGGCAGCTACACGCTGGAGCAGGCAGACGGGCCGGTGATCTGCATGGCGCTGGATGTGGGTATGGATATGAAACTGGTCATGACGGAGGATCAGGAGAGTCTTCTGAAAGAGGCGGAGGCAGTCACGAGAAGAATCCGGGCGATCTTTGCAGTCAGCTCGCTGCTGGTGTTCGGCGCGATCTACCTGTATGGCAGAAAGTCCGCTGCGCGTGTGGACAAGGTGGTTTATGCGGCCAGAAAGCTGGGTGACGGACAGTTCGACTATATGCTGCGCGATATGGGCGGGGATGAGATCGGACAGATCGCTGACGCTTTTAATCTGCTGAATGAGAGGATTCAGATACTGATTCAGGACAATTATGAGAAAAAGCTGATGATCAAGTCCAGCGAGATGAATCTTCTGCAGGAGCAGATCAACCCGCATTTTTTGTATAATGCGCTGTCGGTCATCTCCTCCATGTCCATGCGGGAGAACGGTAAGCGGACGGTGGAATGTCTGCGATATCTGGCGGATTTCTACAGAATCTCTCTGAACAAGGGGCGCGAGGTGATCAGTATAGAGCAGGAGCTGGATCTTCTGCAGAATTATATGAAGATACAGAAGATCCGGTTCGGCGAAGATGTGGTGATCCGTTATGAAGCGGATGAGGACGTGCTGCAGTGCAGGACGATCAAACTGATCCTTCAACCGCTGGTGGAAAATGCCATCCACCATGGGCGGCGGGAGGAAGAGGTCTTAACAGTCGTTGTCGGCGTCAGACGCCGGGAGGGGCGGATCGTCTATGAGGTGTGCGACAACGGTCTCGGGATCGAACCGGAGAAGCTGGTGCAGCTGCGGACAGAATTAAAACAATCCCAGGAGGGATACGGCCTGAAAAACGTGGATATCAGGGTGAAGCTGCGCTATGGAGAAGGGTATGGTGTGTCGATCATGAGCATTCCGGATAAAGGAACATGCGTCAGAGTGGAGATCCCGGCGGAGCAGGGATAGAAACAGTATTTACAAACAGTGGTCATTACCTGTACAGAATACCGGAAGGTCATTTTCCGGTATCTTGTACAGGTTTTTGCTTTAAAGGAAGTTTTTTTGTACTGCCATCGTTCAAAATTAACAGAAAGTGTTAAATATTGATATTTACAGAAAAAATATGTTACAAAATCGTTAGAAATTAAAAGATATCATTAAATTCTTTCATTGAGAATGTGACGATATCAACATAAAATAGAGCTGCGGGGAAAAAGAAACGTACAAAATAAACAAAGAGAGGGTGGTTATTTATGAAAAATGCAGTTCCTGCAGCTGCCAGGCCCCATAAGAGCGTCAGAGAGCGATTCTGGGAACAAAGATATCTGTTCCTGTTGCTGCTTCCTTCGCTGATATGGGTCATACTGATCTGTTATGCTCCGATGACGGGTCTTTATATGGCGTTTATCAATTATACTCCCAAAGGCAACGGCTATTTTGCAGACCTTGCCAGTTCCCAGTTTGTAGGGCTTGACTGGTTCAAGTATTTCTTTTCGACGGATTTCCTGATCATCATGAGAAATACGCTGGCTACCAGTCTGCTGACGCTGTTATTCTCGTTCCCATTGCCGATCATTCTGGCGATCTGTTTGAACGAAGTGAAGAGCGAGGGCGTCAAGAAATTCGTGCAGACGGCTTCTTATCTGCCATACTTTATTTCCTGGGTTATCGCGGCCAATATTTTTATTACCTTCCTTTCCGCTGACGGTGTGATCAACAGTCTGCTGATGGCGATCGGCTTTACGGATGAGCAGATTCTGTTCTTCCAGAAGGGTCCTTATTTCTGGTGGATCATAGCGATCGCGAATGCCTGGAAGGTGTTAGGATATAACGCGATCATATATCTGGCGGCAGTATCCGGTATCAGCCAGGATATGTACGAGGCGGCGGATGTGGACGGAGCCACCAGAGTACAGAAGATATGGTACATAACGCTTCCTGCATTAAAACCTACGATCATGGTGCTGCTGATCCTGGCAGTCGGCGGTGTCCTCAATACAGGTTTTGAGCAGCAGTTGTTGATGGCTAATGATTCTATCCTGAATTACTCGGATGTTTTGGATACTTATGCATACCGGTACGGTCTGAAAAACGGCATGTACTCTTATGGTACTGCAGTAGGCCTTTTTAAGTCGGTAGTATCGTTTATTCTGGTCATGGGCGCCAACTCCCTGTCCAAGAAGTTCAACGATAACAATACGGCACTGTTCTAGGGGGTGGGAAAATGCGAACACAATCTGTTTATAGTAAGAAAAAACCGGTCTCGGATATCGTGCTGGACGTCTTTACCGTCATCTTTCTGGCACTGGTGGCGATCATCTGCGTCTATCCGTTTTGGAATATTTTTATCATCTCGATCAATGATGCGACGGATGCCATCCGCGGCGGCCTGTATTTCCTGCCGAGAAAGCTGAGTTTTGCAAGCTACATGGATATTTTATCCAGATCTACTTTCCTGCACTCGATCCTGGTAACGCTGGCCCGTACCGCGGTCGGAACGCCGCTGGCGGTACTTGTGACAACGGCGCTTGCCTATGTGCTGTCGAGGAAGGACCTGCTCTTTAAGAAACCAATCACGCTGCTGTTTATTTTTACCATGTATTTTGGTGGCGGTCTGGTGCCTTACTATATGGTACTCAAGAATCTGGGGATGCTGGACAGCTTCATCGTGTTTATATTCCCGAATCTGGTCAGCGTCTACAATATGATTCTGGTCAGGAACTATATCGAAGGAATGCCGGAGGCACTCTTTGAGGCAGCCAAAATTGACGGGGCAAACGATCTGGTGGTTTTCTTTAAGCTGGTGATCCCGCTGTCCAAGCCGATCATCATGACAATCGCCCTGTTTGTGGCGATCATGCACTGGAACTCATGGTTTGACGCTTACTTATATACTAATTCACAGAACCTGAAGGTGATGCAGTCCATTCTGGTGGAGATTCTGAACCAGTACCAGACGACGGCTGCCAACCAGGCGGCAAACCGTACCGGACAGGGTATTACGCCGGACAGCATCCGTATGGCGGCAACGATGGTGGCTACGATTCCGATCATCATGGTCTATCCGTTCATACAGAAGTATTTTGTAAAAGGTATCATGCTCGGTTCGGTGAAGAGCTGATCGATAAAGAGTGATAAAATTTATATTCAGCAGGTTTATGAAGGAGGAAAAATTTATGAAAGCAAAGAAGTTGATGGCGCTTATGCTGGGCGTTACAATGCTGGCGGCGGCTGTGACAGGCTGCGGCGGTCAGGGAGACGGCGGCAGTGCGGGAGCAGGCGATGCCGCAGGAGCCGGTGCGGAGGGCGGCGCCTCATCCGACGGTCCTGTGACTCTTACATTTTTTGATAAGAACTCGGGAAGCAATACGTTCGACGACCCGGTGGCGAAGGCGATTCAGGAGAAGACGGGGGTTACGGTGCAGGTGGAAAATCCCACCGGTGATCCGCTGGAGAAGTTAAATCTGATGCTTACCGGCCAGAACTATCCGGACATTGTCCTGATGGACCGCGGTAACGAGATCGTTAACCGTTATATTGACGCGGGTGCGCTGATTCCCTTAAACGATCTGATCGACCAGTACGGCCCTCATATTAAGGAAATGTACGGCGAAGTTATGACAAAGAGTGTATATTCGGATGGGAAGAACTATTATCTGAATAACTGGTATGGCGTGGATCCGGATGCAGTGGCAGGCGTGTTGATGAGAAAAGACCTGCTGACGGAGATCGTCGGAGAAGAGCGCGCCAACAGCAACGACCCTTTTACGCAGTCGGAATATCTGGATATCTTACGGCAGTTTAAGGAGAAATATCCGACCATCGACGGTAAGGAGAGTATCGCGGTGACGCTTGATGCAGAGAGTAAAAACTATGAAGGCACTCTCTTTGGCATGTACGGCATGACTACATACTATGCGGATGAGAACAACAATATCATGCACAAGGCGAAAGCCCCGCGCTATCAGGATGCCATTGGTTTTATGAATACGCTCTATACGGAGGGCCTGCTGGATAAGGAATGGGTTGTCAATAAGAAGGAGCAGTGGACACAGAAGCTCTCGGCGGGCAACGTATTCTCCACATTCTGTTCTTACTGGGATCCTGACAGCGCCAACACCAGTCTTGCCTCCACGGTAGGGGAAGATGCGAAATTCTACAGCTACAAGGTGGTTGCGGACGGCGTAGATCCTTCCGAGACGAAATACAGCGGAAGGAGTACGCTGGGCTGGGACGCCATCGGTATTACGAGCAACTGCCAGAATCCGGAGGCGGCAATCAAATTTATTGATTTTCTGGTAAGTGAAGAGGGACAGTACCTGATGATGTGGGGACTGGAAGGCGAACACTGGGATATGGTGGACGGCAAACATGTTCCGAAGCAGGAGATCGTAGACGGCTTTAAGACGGACTTTGACAATACGAAACTGGAGACGGGCATCCGTAAGTGGACCTGGTTTATCAAGAACGGAAATGGCACGGACGGATCACCTTATGACGTGACGAAATACGAGACCACGGAACTTACTGATTTTGCCAATGCCAGCTTCGGGGAATCTGACAGATGGGATACGGCAGACTTCACAGGTCTGGAGCCGGCAGGCAGTTCTCCGGAAGGCCTGAAATGGCAGAAGGTGAAAGACGTTTATGACCAGAATTTCCCGAAGATGGTCAATGCGGCTGACAGCACAGAGGCAAATGCGGTCTATGAGGCGATGCTGGCACAGATGGAAGAAGCAGGCTTATCGGAAGTAGAGGCTTATATGTCCGGACAGTATCAGGAGAGACTGAAATTATGGGGTATGGCGGAATAGATGTGACAAAAGAACAGATAAGCTGCTGCAAATAAGCGGCAGTATTACGGGATTAGCGCAGGCAGAAGCAGTTACTGTCTGCGCTTTTTCGGCAAAACATGCAGGAGCCATATACGGAAGCGACTGCAGGGCCGAAAACGAAATTTCTAATGTCGTTAATTATAACAGGAAAGGCGTAAGGATACCATGGGAATATTTTATTGTGAAAAGGACGGTACGTTCACTTTACAGACGAAGAACACAACGTACCAGATGAAAGCGGACAGACAGGGTACACTGCTGCATACTTATTACGGACAGAAGACGGACCGGACGGATAAGTCCTACTGGATCTGCTGTCGGGACAGAGGCTTTTCCGGGAATCCGTATGGCATGGACCGTGCGTATTCTCTGGATACATTGCCCCAGGAATACAGCTGTTTTGGGACGGGGGATTATCGGATCAGTGCGTTGAAGGTCAAGAATACGGATGGCAGTGCGGCCTCCGCACTCCGGTATGTGAGCCACGAGATCACAGAGGGAAAGTACAGCCTGCCGGGCCTTCCTGCCGTGTATGGAACGAAAGAGGAGGCGCAGACACTGATCGTCACGCTGCGGGACTGCGCGACGAATCTGAAGGTAGAGCTGTACTATGGCGTACTGGAAGAGGTTGACCTGATCACAAGGGCGGTACGCATTACCAATGACGGCACAGGAAATATCGTGCTGCAAAAGGCGGCCAGCATGTCGATAGACTGGCAGTCGGGAGCATATGACAGACTGACGTTTTGCGGACGGCATACGATGGAGCGGAATCCGGAGCGGGCGCGCATTACCCACGGCGTACAGTCTGCTGGCAGTGTGAGGGGCACTTCCAGCCACCAGAGCAATCCTTTTATGATGATCTGTGACGGGAGTGCCACTGAAAAGGCGGGTGACTGCTACGGCTTCTCTTTCGTGTACAGCGGAGAGTTTTTGATGGAGACAGAGAAAGACCAGACGGAGCAGACCAGGCTGGTGTGCGGCATCCATCCGGACAATTTCGAGTGGACGCTGGAGCCGGGGGAGAGCTTCGTGACGCCGGAGGTTCTGATGGCGTATGGAAAAGGCTTCGGCGCGGTCAGCCGGATCTTTCACGAGGCGATCAGAGAGCATATCTGCCGCGGCGAATGGAAACACAAGAGAAGGCCGGTGCTGATCAATAACTGGGAAGGAACGTATTTTGATTTTACGGGAGACAGGCTGGTGGACATTGCGGGGGAGGCCGCAGCGCTGGGGGTGGAGCTGTTTGTCATGGATGACGGCTGGTTTGGCCGGCGGAACGACGACAATTCCGGTCTGGGAGACTGGTATCCCAATGAGGAAAAACTGGGATGCACCCTGCAGGAGCTGGGAGAGAGGATCACAGCTTTGGGAATGGGATTTGGCATCTGGTTTGAGCCGGAGGGGATCTCGGAGGACAGCGATCTGTACCGCGCCCATCCGGAGTGGGCGGTCCGGATTCCGGGAAGAAAACCGTGTCTGAGCAGAAATCAGCTTGTCCTAGATTTCTCCAGAAAGGACGTGCAGGACTATGTGATCGACAGGTTAAAGGCCGTTCTCTCGCAGGCGCCGATCTCCTATGTGAAATGGGATTTTAACAGGAGCATATGCGACAAATACAGCGATGCTCTGCCAAAGGAGCGGCAGGGTGAAATGGCGCATCGCTTTGTGCTGGGACTGTATCGTGTTCTGGAAGAGCTGATCAGAGCATTTCCGCATATCCTGTTCGAAGGGTGCAGCGGAGGCGGTGGACGGTTCGACGCGGGTATGCTGTACTATACGCCGCAGATATGGTGCAGTGACAATACGGATGCGATCGAACGGCTGAAAATACAGTACGGCACCTCTTTCGGCTATCCGGTAAGCACGATGGGATCCCATGTTTCTGCGGTTCCGAACCATCAGACGGGCAGGATCACACCCCTCTCCACGAGAGGATGCGTGGCGATGGCGGGCACCTTCGGGTATGAACTCGACGTAAACCGGATGACGGAAGCGGAGAAGACAGAGGTCAGGGAGCAGATCGCTCTGTTTAAGAAGCATTATGATCTGATACAGTACGGCAGCTACTATCGGTTGTGTTCGCCCTTTGCGGGGACGGTCACCGTGTGGGAGACGGTGTCGCCGGACGGTATGGAGGCGCTGGTGAGTGCGGTATACCATCATGTGCAGTCGAATCCGGCACCTGTTTATGTCAGGCTTGGCGGGCTGCGGGAAGATCGGATGTACCGGCTGGAACTGATCGGTGTACGGGAGGAGTGCACGCTTCCGGTAAACGACGGGGAAGATATCTTCGGACAGGGACAGATCTTAAGCGGAGCGGCCCTGATGCACTGCGGGCTGATGGTGCCGGAGGCGTTAAACGGGTTTCAGGCGTGGCAGATCTACCTGCAGGCACAATAAGATTAGCGGGCGGACGGCCATAGTGGTTGCCATAGTTATAGAAAGGATGGAAAAGAGGACGCAATGGGAGAAAAGGAATGGAGATACGACGGCAGCGGGTTTTTTACGCTGCATTGGGAAGGTGGTACGCTTTTGAAGGCATATGCGGCGGCGTATCACACAGACGGACGTTTTATAGATACGAGAAGTGCGATACTGGAAAAGGAAGAAAAGACAGAGGGGAAGGATGGAAGCACCCTGCTTTTGACATTTTGCGATGAGAATGGACTTTGCCTGCAGGAAAAACTCACTATATCCGGGGACGGTATGCCGGAGGCTTCCTGCTGCCTGTCTCAGAAAGACGGCGGCGCGGTGGAGACACGCAGGCTGATACCGCTTGTCCTGCAGGCGGGCGGGGAAGCACCGCTTAAGCTGTGGAACAGTCTGTGGGCGAAGATGCTGCTGGTGCCTTACGACAATACCATGTGGCTGCGCTATGAGGCTGCACCTCTGCGGGCAGGGAGAAAGAGCTATGATCTGACGGTATTGTTTTCGGAGGACAGCAGGGAAGGGCTTCTGATTGGCGCGGCGGATTTTGCGGTGTGGAAGAATGCTGTCGTCTGTTCGGCTTATGATGCCCGGACGCTGCAGGCAGAGTGCGGGGTGGCGGATGCAGGCAGCCATGACAGCATGGCTCACGGCAGTCTGTGCGGGAAGGCGGTCTGGTCCAGTGGGTTCTATGTTTTGTACGGGCAGGATTACAGACGGCTTCTGGAAGCCTATGGCGATCTTCTGTATGAAAAAAGAAAGCCGCTGCAGTGGAAAGGGAGTATTCCTTTCGGCTTTAACAGCTGGGCCGGGCTGGCTTTTCGCTTAAATGAAGACAATTACCAGAAGACAGCGGCCTTTCTGAGGGAGGAGCTGCAGCCGGCCGGGTATCAGAGCGGGGGCGCAACTTACGCCAATCTGGATGCGGGATGGAGCGCGATTCCGGAAGAACACCTGCCGATGATCGTGAAAGCGCTTCATGCAAAAGGGCAGAAAGCAGGGATTTACGATGCGCCCTTCGCATTTTTCGGGGAGGATCCGGAGGAGGAGATTCCGGGGGCTCCCGGCCACGTATATGCGGAGATTCTGCTAAAAGATACCTGCGGTAAACCACTGCCGAGGGTGGACGGCGCGATCCCTTATGACGTGACACATCCGATATGGCAGCAGCAGATGCGATGGAAATTGGACCGGTTTGTGAAGTGGGATTTTGACTATGTAAAGCTGGACTTTATGAGTCATGGTGGCATGGAAGGCTGCCGCTATGCGGAAGATGTCAGGACGGGAAGGCAGGCGATCACGCGGGGGTATGAACTGCTCACGGACTTCCTGAGCGAGGAAAAGATCGGGAAACCCTTTTTCATCAGTCTGTCCATTGCGCCGCTGTTTCCCTGCGGCTATGGCCATGCCAGAAGATTTTCCTGTGACGCCTTCGGCACTGACGAGGATGTGGAATATGTGCTCAATGCCCAGACCTATGCGTGGTGGCAGAGCGGCAGGCTGTATCAGTATAACGACCCGGATCACATCTGCCTTCTCAGGAGCTTCTGCATGGAAAGGGACAGCACGGAAGGAGAAGCAAGGGCAAGGTATACTTCGGCAGTGACAGCGGGCACGGTGATGATGTTGAGCGACGACTATGAAAATCCCACGGCCAGAGAGCGGGCGCTTCAATTTGCAGGCAACCGCAGGATCAATGAGCTGGCGGCAAAGGGGATAGCGTTTTGCCCGGCAGAGTCTGCAGGCAGCAGTGCGGCCACAGTTTACACGGCCAACGTGGACGGCAGGCAATACGTGGCGCTGTTCCACTGGAAGAAAGAGAGGGAAAATGTCCGGGTGGATTGTGGGCGCGCAGGCATCGGTACAGGACGAAGATACAGGGAATTGTGGAGCGGCGTGGAATTTGGTGACGAAGCGGGGGAAATCTGCTGGCAGGTGGAAGGCTGTGATGCGGTGATTTTGGAAGAGATATAAGAAACTCAAGAGGCAGACGGTTGTGTCAACGATGGCAAAGCCGTTTATTCGACTTTTTAATCATATTCACAGAAAATTTACATTTCAGAGCAAAAAAATAGAGCCAGGAATCTGTTTTTAGATTCCTGGCTCATTCGTGCTATTTACATATTCTGGTCTGTTTTCAATTTTCTCACTTCATCAACTGAAAGGCCAACAAATTCCGCAATTTTTTCAAGCGTTATTGTTCCATCTTCCAGCATTTTCTTTGCAACATTTATCATTCCTTCTTTTAATGTCTGATTCCTCATATCTTCCATAGCACGGCACATAATCTCGATTCCCTCCTTGCTCTCTTTGAAAAATCTCACCCTGTCCGCCAGTGTCCCATAGTACATATCCGCTGCGTCTGTGCAGGAGAAGTCATGCATTAACTTCCCGATTGGCGTATCTCCACGGTAAGCGCCATTTACATACAGTATGTGCGAACCGTCCTCAAATCT